>Ga0209011_1000041_pt1 | contig 86210 bp, 73 predicted proteins | sample BlaSpr_A8_OM1_M3_FD_187986 | JGI IMG/M metagenome (GOLD analysis project Ga0209011, IMG submission 187986) | Forest soil microbial communities from Thunder Bay, Ontario, Canada - Black Spruce, Ontario site 2_A8_OM1_M3 (SPAdes) (version 2) | ecosystem: Environmental > Terrestrial > Soil > Boreal...
GCCGAGACAAAAAAGTGTCGGCACCGAGCCGACGGGGAGATATGTCTCTTGACATTCCCTTTTATAGGACTTCTCCGATTACCGCGGCGGGCTCAATGGGTCGGCGCAACACTAGCTCGAAGTCTACTCGCAGGAGTCTCAAAACCTAGAGTCTTTCGCGGGCGTTGATTTAAACGCAGTACTACGTTGTCCAGGTCTGATTGAGCATAGGTGGAAAGGTCGGCTCTCTTGGGGAGGTATTGTCGCAGCAATCGGTTCGTGTTTTCGTTCGTTCCGCGCTGCCAAGGACTATGAGGATCACAGAAGTAGACTTTTACATTCGTGAACGAGCGCCGCAGTGACGCTGGGAGTTTACGAACTAGCCGACTCAGTGCAGCGACGACAACAGCAGTGTCTTTGCTGGGCACCTTTACGAGCGCGGTAAAACGCGAATGTCGTTCCACCAAGGTCAGAATGTGACTGTTCCTTGTGCCGCTAATGAGATCGCCCTCCCAATGACCGGGAATGGCCCGGTCCTCGATTTCTGCGGGTCTTTCCCGGATGGAGATGGCATCGACGATTTGACCGCGTGACTGTCCGCTGACACCAGAGTGCTGCGAGCGGCGTATGCGGCGCTTGGACCGCAGATGTCCAATCAGCTCTTTTTTCAATACTCCTCGCGCTTAAATGAATAGGCTACGGTAAATGGTCTCGTGGGACACCCGCATGCTCTCGTCATCGGGATACTGAATCTTCAGCCATCCGGAAATCTGTTCAGGCGACCAGTCTAGAATCAGTCTACTCGCAACGATCTTCTGCAACTTCACATGGATGGCAAGCAGGCACGCCTTGGGCCGCAAGGCCCGTGGGAGTCAAATCCAAATTCGCAAACTATGGCAATGATGTAGACTCTGTCAGTGAAACCGGTACAAAAACTCGGGTTGGTCAGCATATCCCAGGACCACCGCGAAACATCGGCGGGAATTGAAATCTAACCGCAGGCAGTTGGCGAAGTAATTTTTGAAGTAGGGCATCTTCTTTAACAAGTGCTGACAAGAAAGTAGGTGCCCGATGACAGCCTCCCGTTCGGATGCGCTGGTGCTCTTCGGTGTGACCGGCGATCTTACCCACAAGATGATCTTTCCGGCACTCTATGCGATGGCGAAACGAGGGACCCTCAAATTCCCGGTAATCGGCGTCGCCCTCCCGAAGTGGAGTCTTGCGCGTCTGCGCAATCGCGTGACGGACAGTATAAAGCGATCAGGCGGGATCGATAACCAGCGTGCCTTCCACCATCTTCTGTCCCTGCTCAGGTATGTGGGTGGGGATTATCATGACCCGGACACATTCGCGGCGATAAAGAACGAGCTGCGTAGCGCTCGGCGCCCGGCGCACTACCTGGCCATCCCACCCTCGCTCTTCGAGACCGTAATCAAAGGCCTCGGTGCCGCAAACTTGGCCGACCATGCCCGCGTCATTGTCGAAAAGCCGTTCGGACGCGACCTGGTCTCCGCGCGCGAGCTCAACCAAGTCGCCCGCACGGTGTTCCCGGAAGGCTCGATCTTCCGCATCGACCACTTCCTCGGGAAAGAGGCCATCATGAATATTCTCTATTTCCGCTTCGCCAATTCGTTCCTGGAACCGATCTGGAACCGCAACTACGTGGCCAGCGTGCAGATAACTCTATCCGAGGATTTCGGCGTGGGGGATCGCGGTGCGTTTTACGAAACCGCCGGCTGTCTGCGCGACGTGATCCAGAACCACCTCTTCCAGGTCGTCGCTCTCCTTGCCATGGAGTCCCCGTCCGGTAGGGATTTTGGAGCCATACAAAGCGAGAAAGCCCAGGTCTTCCAAGCCATGCGCGCTCTGAAGTCCGACGACTTGGTGCGCGGCCAATATGCTGGCTACCGCAAGGAGCCAAACGTGGCCAAGCGCTCTGACGTCGAGACATTTTGCGCCCTGCGGCTTTTCATTGACTCGTGGCGCTGGGAGGGGGTGCCGTGGTACCTGCGCTCCGGTAAATACCTGGCCGACACTGCGACCGAGGTCCTCGTGGAGCTGAAGCCGCCCCCGCAGCGGCTTTTTGCTGACTCAGCGCCAACGACCGGCCCGGCAAACTACCTGCGCTTCCGCCTCTCCCCCGGTTCGGCCATCGCTCTCGCTGCTCGCGTCAAGCGCGCAGGGAAGGAATTCCTCGGCGACCAGCGAGAGCTCTACTTGTTCGAGGAATGGCCGGGTGAAGAAGCTCCCTACGAGCGCCTTTTGGGCGACGCCATGTCCGGCGATGGTGCGCTCTTCACCCGTGAAGACGCGGTTGAGGCCGCCTGGGCGGTGGTCGATCCGGTCCTTAAGCACCACCACCGGGCTCTCCCCTACAAACGCCACAGCTGGGGACCGAAACAGGCTGACGCAATCATCGCTTCAGACGTGGGTTGGCACAACCCCAACCCAAAGGAGGCGTCCGGATGTGTGTGAAACCCTCCTTGGGTCCGATCTTTCATAGTTTGCTTAGTGGACTTTATTTCGTACTGGAAAGAAAATAACTTGCGCAACCATATGACGCAGCGCGGCTCAAGTCAATAATTTTTCACCGTGGACGCCCTAAGATTGCTCACTTCTTGCGCATCCAGACGTCCCACGTGACTGGCCCGGCTTCCTCATCGGTCAGTGGGCGGCCCGCCACCTTGAGGGCCAGTTTTATCTGACCGTGATGGTAGCCCTCATGCCAGATCATGTGCTGGAGCATGAGGATCGGATAGTCGTAGTGAAGTTTCATGTCCTTGCCTGACTCCACCCCGTTCTTTACCGCGTCCCGCACAACTTTAGCGCTGTCATTCAGCATCTGCGCGATGCGATCAGGGTCGCGTTCGGCCGCCCACTCTTCCTCGGGCAGGCTTCTGCCGAACTCGGGGGCGTCCTCGAGGACGAACACAAGGCGTACAAAATGGATGTGTGTGAACATCTCCGCGATGGATGGGCTGCCCTCCATCGCCCTGGCCTCCAGCCCGCTCTCCGGCAGGGCGCGAAGCAGGTTGACCAGGATGGTGTTGTTCCTGTCCCAGGAATCCAGCAGAGCCTCAAGCAAGCGTTGGTCTGTTGCGTCCGACATATGCACACCGATTCAGTTTTTGATGACCGGCTAAATCCTTCGCCAGCCCACAAGTGAGATTCTATACCAGCCGTGAACGGGTCTAATTCCCGATAAGTCGGGCGGTCTCAATGTGTCGACGCAACACCAGCTCGAAGTTTACTTGCAGGAGGCTCAACAGCTAAAGTCGTTCGCGAGCGTTGATTCAAACGGAACACTACCCTGTCTTTGCGGTCATCCCAAAGTCCGGGCCGAAAATTCCGCCAGCTCATTGTCCGACACGGTGTAACTGATCTCAATAGGATTGCAGCACACTTCGCAATCTTCAACGTAAGTTTGCTTGCGAATGGATAGGTCCAGCACCATCGAAATCTCTTCGCCGCAATGCGGACAGGAAAAGGAATGTTCCATAACATATTGATTTTAGCGTCAATCAATCGGTCGCCAGCCATGTGACTGACGGGAGCCTGGAACTGGCGCAGATGGCCATTGCCAAGCTCTACGCTACTGCAACAATTCGCCAAAAGTTAGCCTCGCGTTCGTGGCGCTGTACGGCACTCCGCGATTCCAGCACCTTCAATTGCACTTCTGGGGGTCAGAACTGCAAGTGTGCCCATCGAAAACTGTCTCACTGAAGGGGTGCAGTCGAGAACACTGTGCCCAATTTTGTGCCCCATCTCAGTAAGAAACCGTCGCACTTGGTAGCAATGGGCGAGGCAGCAAATCGCCCGTATTAGCGGGGAAAATCAACACGATAACAAATCATCGCACTCAGTCGTAAAGATGAGCGCCGCAACTGTTAACCGAAGGGTTGCTAGTTCGAATCTAGCCCGGGGGAGCCAACTTCTTCCGCAGCGGGCAACGTTGCCCTTATTCATATTCATTGCATGATTCATGCGTCCAATGAAAGTGAGGCGTTTCGGCCTTAAGATCTTGGGTCTGTTCTGTGATTTCTTCACTGCTGGTCAACAAAATCCCCCCACGCCCCGGCTTTTTTGGAAGTGCAGATTCTAAAGAAGTTAGGGACGGTGGGACAGAATATCGGTGGCGGAACTCCGACACACCCATCTCCGCAAGAACCTCGAGAAGCGCTTCCTGGAGGGCGCTATTGCAGGAGGCGATCCGCTTCAAACTCGCAGATTCACTGGCGCAGCGAGTGTCAGGCTTCATTAGAGACCCTCCCTCTTATTGTTTACACAAGGGTATAGTAAAAGTTGAGTTAAATGTCAATGAGAAAGGTAAGTCAGAGGATTGCGACTTGGGGATTTGTCGAAATATAAATCCGTCACTCACTTACAGTTGATAAAGTTTTCTGCGGGGGCGCCGGCGGCTTTGCGCTCAAGACTTACGCCTGACCGGCCAAACGAGAGAGATTTAGGGTTGCGTTGGGTGATGCGGCAGTGCTTTGAAACGGTCAATCACCCACTGCGGAAATACGGGAGTATTTTTCGGCGGGCGGCCGCGGGTGATGGCCCAATGATCGAGCCAACCAATTCCTTCTTCGCCCACGTAATCATCCGGCATGCTGTAAGCTAGGTCGCTCAAGGCATCCTCCAGGGTAATGAATCGATAGCCGCGCTTGCGCAGCACGTCCAGGAGTTCCGCGATGTGGTCGGCTTCAAGCCAGTTCCCATGCAGCAGCAAAATTTGTTTGGGCTCGTAGCCGATCAGGTCCTTGGAGAAATTTTCGTAATAGTCAAAAACGGCACCGGTATAGGAAAGATACGAACTGACCAATTCCCGCTCTAGAGCGGTGTCGCCGCGCTTGCGAGCATCGTCATAAACGCCGGCATACATCCAGTCCCACGCGTCCATGGTGACGGGTGCAATGCGGTAGCCCCGGGTGACGAGAAAAGCTTCGGCTTCGCGGCGCGTTTGCAGGTCGCGGCCGGTATCGAGGAAAGGATGCCGGAGATAGCGCAGCTTCATGTTGTGTTGCGCCAGAAGGAGCTTGGTCACCGGCTCACCGCGGATGACTTCCTCCTTCCATTCATTCAGACCAACCTTATTCAGGGAGGCGTGTGCGAAGGTGTGGTTGCCGAGTTCGAATCCATAATCCAGCCAAGTGTTCAGCGTTCTGATGCGGTCATCTACTTCGCCAAATTTATAGAGTTTTCTTTCGTTGACGAAGCCGACCGCCGGAACTTTCTGATAGCGTAAGGTTCCCAATAGCTTGGCGGTCATTTCGTTGATCTCTGCGCCGGTCATCCAATTCGCGGCGGCAGCGGGAAGATCGTCTATTGTGACGGCAATTTCGCGTGGCGGCGAGTTTTGCGCGAGCATTAACTGAACCGCGACCACCAGCAATAGCCCGCAAGCCATACTTAGTCTCGTGCACATCCGTTTCATCGGTAGCCTCCTGGCTAGGCCAATGCTTGCGGCTTGGTCTGTTGCCGCAAACTTTTTGAGAATCGAACTTGATGTTGAGAGCTGTGTCTCGGGCCAACTTATCTTACTTTAGAATTACGGACGGGCGTGATCTGTGAGTCCATTCGGCCAGAAGTAGCTGTAATAAATAAGAACGCACAGAATCTCAACGCTAGGATTGCAGCGGCCCACTTCTGCTTCCGAAGAATCCTTTCACAATTCGGCTTCCTCGCGAAAATTCACTGACGTATCGAAGCCCCTGATGAATATCCACACATCTGTCACTCCGAGCGAGTTCCGCCGCAGCTGACGTTGCTACCGGGTCAGCGAACGAGCGAGCTCGGCATTCGAACTTGGGATTATCCAGTTCGGATTTCCTGGGTGCGTTTGACAGCCCGCGATGGCCTTATGGATACAGCATAGGCACGTGGTGGCGAGCACAGGCCAAAGACGCCAAACATAAGAAGCATGGAGCTGACTCCAACTTATTTTGATTGCGTACTGCTTTTGTATTATTGACCCCTCATCGGCATTACCTATTATCGCGCCACTGAAGTGTAGCCCGAATCTCTTCGGGCATCAGACATGGGCGTTTTTCCCGGGGTGTTTGGTGCTGGCCCCCGCAATTACCTCCGCCTACGGAATATTTTATGAACCGTATTACACCGGGCAAGGCGGGCCGTTACAGTCGCCTATCAGCGCACCACCATACCTTCAGACTCCGCAAGTAAGCGTGCCTAATTTTGCCGATCCATTTAACGGCAGCCCTCCAGTGAACGGCCAATTTGCAACGCCGCTGACCAACTTGACCCTTGCCCCGAACCTGCCCCTGCCCTACGCACAGGATTGGGACTTGAATATCCAAAGGTCCTTCGGCTCAGAACTCCTGTTCGAGATCGGCTACGTGGGAACCAAGGGGACCAAGTTGCCGCGTTTCATTGAAGGGAACCCGGCTATCTACATTCCGGGCCATGACTCCAGGGGCAGACCTGTATCCACTTCGGGCAATGCTGACCAGCGGCGGCTTTATTCCGGATGCACACTCGCTGATCCGTCCAGCAAATGCCAGTTTTCCTCAACAGGTTTAATTGCAGGTATTGCCGATTCCTCATACAACGCGCTGGAGGCCAGCCCGAAGAAACGCTTCAGCCGCGGAATTTCCTTCTTAGCTTCCTACGCATACTCGAAGTCGATCGATGATGCATCTTCGTTCAACATGACAGGGTCGGCGTCGAAACCTTTAGCCGGCGAGAATGTCCTGGCGCAGAACCCGTTCAACCTCGCAGCCGAACGGGGTCCTTCGCTGTTCGATGCTCGTCACCGCTTTGTGCTGAGCTACCAATGGAGCCTTCCTTTCTGGAAGCAGCCTCACGGCTGGTACGAGCACGCACTCGGCGGATGGCAGCTTAACGGAATCGCAACTTTGATGACTGGTACGCCTTTCACCGTGTTCGATTCAAACGACGTTTCGGTGCAAGGCGGAGCGCCGGAGATCACCGGATTCTCGGCCAACCGACCGAACCTGGCCGCCGGGCAGGATCCCAACGCCGGGCCACATACACCCGGCGCATGGCTCAACAATAATGCATTTTAGCAAGTCATCTTTGATCCCAACTCGCCGGTACAGCAATTTGGCACAGCAGGCCGCAACATCGCGCTGGGGCCAAGATACGCAAATTGGGACTTGTCCGCGCTTAAGAACCTTCGAGTGACGGAGTCCAAGGAAGTTCAATTCCGGGCTGAGTTCTTCAACGTTCTCAACCATACTAATTTCCGTCTTCCCGATAGCGACATTAGCTCGCCCACCTTTAATCACATTTTGGCGGCTCGGTCGCCGAGGTTGATCCAATTGGCACTGAAGTTTCTCTTTTGAGACACTAGGTTTAGAAGGTAGTTCGGCCCGCAAGATTCTTTGCTATAAGACAGAATCAAATGAAGAAACTCCTGAAAGTGCTGGGCGCGATGGTGGGCTTGTACGCGGTGGTCTCAGGCGCGCTGTTTGCGGCAATGCTGCAGTCGCCGGACGATTTCGCGCGCACCATGAAGTACGTGCCTTGGCCAGCCTTCCTGCTTCTTCCGTTCAAGCCGCTTTGGAGCGTTGCGCGAAGCGGCCACGTTAGCGTCGGGGATACGGCCCCGGATTTTGCGTTGGAGAGCCCGGATCACAAAAGCCATTTTCAGTTGTCCTCCTTGCGAGGACAAAAGCCCGTGGTCCTAGTTTTCGGCAGCTATACTTGACCGCCGTTCCGGCGGGAGGTTCCCGCCCTGAACAAGCTATCCGAGCAATACCAGGATAAGGTGGCCTTCTACGTCGTATATATTCGAGAAGCACACACCAGCGACGTGTGGCAGGACCCCGATAACCTGGGTGATAAAGTTGTGTTCGCGAAGCCGAAAAGTTTCGAGGAACGCAGCCAAATCGGTCAACTGTGCGTGGTAAAACTCGGAATTAAGTTCCCAGCCGTCGTGGACAATTTCGACAACGCCACTGAACGTGCCTACACAGGCTGGCCGGACCGACTCTACGTGATTGACCGCGACGGCCGGGTGGCCTACAAGTCCGGCCCGGGTCCATTCGGGTTCCATCCCAAGGGCGTCGAGGAAACCTTGCACAAATTGGTGCCTACCACCTCACCTTAAAGATGCGCGTGCTGCAGCGTCGCGAGCGCGGGGCAGCTATCGTGCCCTTTTGATCTATCGGAGAATGGCTAGAACAAGCGCGGCTGGCGCCGAGGCATTTCCTTGCCGAAATATTCATACGCGCGCGCTGTTGCCACGCGCCCGCGCGGAGTACGGTCAATCATACCGATCTGCATTAAATACGGCTCATACATCTCTTCGATGGCGTCTTCTTCTTCGCTCAACGCTGCCGCCAGCGTGCTGACACCCACCGGCCCGCCGGCATATTTATCGATCAGAGCCAGCATCAGGTTGCGGTCCACCTCATCCAGTCCTTTTTCGTCCACGCCGAGCATGGACAGTGCTTCCTGCGCCACGGTTCGCGTAATGCGGCCCGCCGCGCGCACTTCGGCGAAATCGCGCGCGCGTCGCAACAATCTGTTGGCGACGCGCGGCGTCCCACGGCAGCGTCCTGCGATTTCTTCCGCGCCGCCAGGGTCCATCTCAATATTCAAAATCTTGGCGGAGCGATGAATAATGATCAGCAAATCTTCCGGTTCATAAAAATCCAGGCGATGTACGATGCCGAAACGTGAACGCAGGGGCGCCGTAATGAGTCCCGCGCGCGTGGTGGCTCCAATCAACGTGAAATGTCCCAGCGGAAATGGATGGATGCGCGCTCCCGGCCCCTGCCCGATAATCAAGTCCACGCGAAAATCTTCCATCGCTGGATATAATATTTCTTCCACGGCGGGTTGCAGGCGATGGATTTCATCGAGAAAGAAAACTTCCTTCCCTTCCAGCGACGTCAAGATCGCGGTCAAATCGCCTTTGCGTTCCAGTAACGGACCTGCGCTGGTTTTAATCGGCACTTGCAGTTCATTGGCGATGATCTGCGCGAGCGTGGTCTTACCCAGCCCTGGCGGCCCGTATAGCAGCACGTGGTCCAGCGCGTCGCCGCGGCTTCGCGCCGCTTCGATGGCAATTTGGATATTTTCTTTTACGCGTTTCTGGCCGATGTATTCGTCGAGGTGTTTCGGTCGCACGCTCGCTTCAATGCGCGCGTCTTCGTCAATCGCTTGTCCGGACACAATGCGTTCCGATTGTTTCTGTGCCGTCATACGTTTTGCCGTGGCATCCGACATTTTTACGCGCTCCGCGCCGCGCGCCCTTTAGTTTGGCTCAGACTCTGTAGCGTCGCGCGCAGCAACTTTTCAAAATTCGGTGTTCCCACTTCGTGCCGCGCTTCTTCCACCGCTTTCTCTGCTACGCGCGCGTCATATCCCAGATTCACCAGCGCCGAAACCACATCCGCTTCGAAACCCGCCGGCGATGACGCCACCGGCCGCTCTGCTTCGACGGCCACGGCTTCCAATTTATCCTTTAACTCCACCACCATGCGCTCCGCTGTCTTGCGCCCTACTCCTGGAATTTTCGTTAGCCGCGCGAGGTCGCTGCCTCGAATCGCCGGAACCAATTCTTCGACGCTCATACCGGACAAAATTTTCAAAGCCAGGCTCGGCCCCACGCCCGAAGCCGAAAGAAGCATCTCAAACAAATGTTTTTCTCGCGAAGACACAAATCCATACAAAGATAACGCGTCCTCGCGCACATGGGTATGAATCAGGAGGGTCACTTCGGTGTGCAATTCGCCGAGTGCCGCGTACGTGGAGAGCGGCACCTGCACCACATATCCTACGCCGCCCACATCTACAAGCACTTGATTCGGTCGTTTCTCAGCAAGCCGCCCGCGCAGTTGCCCAATCATCGCTTCAAAGTATTGACGTCCGCTCGGCGTCTGTCAACGCAGTGTGTATCCAATTACGAAATTACGCAACGTACTGGGGAGGATTTCGGGAGAGGTAGATGTCGCCAGGAGCGGAAGCCGGCGGGAGGGTACCTGAAGGAGTGTTCCTGAAGGTCCTCCCGCCGACCACGGCGACTACACTGCAAAGGAACGACGCTTAGGCTGATGCAGCGCCCGGCCCACCTTCGCCTTCGCCGTCCGGTCCGCCATCCGGTCCATTTGCCCCGTCTGGATCACTCGCGGGTTCTGGCGCGCTAGGTTCGTCATCGGCACCTTGCACCGCGGAAGTGGTGTGCATGCCGGAAGAAACAATGCTGTGCGCAGATAGGCGACTACCTGCCAGCATCAATGCTGCAACCGCAAACAACACATACGTTTGTTTTTTCATAAGTCAACCGCTCCTTTTATCCAGCATCTTCACAGCATAGGAGAGAATAATTACTCATCCAATGCCATGGCGACGCCAAATGTCTTAGAACCATTCAAAGATATTTGCTGCTCGGCACGCTGAACGCGAAATCGCAGGGTTAGAGAGAGACACTCAAAGCCGTTGGTTACTTCGCTGGATAGCCGGATCGTCGCATGAAGCAACTGGCCGGCCATATAGGCTTCATCACTTACGAAGTAAATCCCTTTGGCGGAAATGTCTCGCGTCATTGCATGGAACATCTGCGTATTAAAGGGACTTTCACCACGGACTGCGATCGGAAGGCCGAGGGCGGCGCGAGGAGCATAACGCCGATCATTCGTGATCCGGGACTGTCCGCCGCCAACTGACGAGTGGAAATCCCTTGTATGCGGGCTGGCATTCGAATTTTGCATGTGCCTCCTGAGATACCGATCTACAAACTTGATTGCTTCCTGTGTTGTCGTGCATGGCATTTGGCCGAGCACATCGTTTTCACCAATCGCCACCAAAACGAAAGACAATCCCACCTGTGAATTGGAAATCGTTGAGTGTCTTACTGGCCCTTACGACACCTCCCGGCACGCCCGCGACATTGGTAAAAGTCGCTTTGTAATGGCCGATCTGGTCACGCACATCGAAGCGGAGAGCGAACTTTGCGGTAAAGAAATATTTCAGGCCACCGCCAAAGTTGGCTGTGAAGACAGTCTTGTGGCGGTCTGGTCCTGCCTCCACAAGATTAGAATTCAGTTGCGCAGGTCTACTGTTATCGCTGAGCGTAAGTTCATGTCGCGCAGCGCCGACACCTGCCGTGAAATAGGGGACCCATTTCTCCCGGATGGAAGAGAGGTTGCGAACATAGTTGGCGGACAACGAGAAGGGATTGGCGATCGTGAGCTCGACGGCGTTATGCTCACTGAAGTTGTAACTCGCGCGACCTCCGATGGGCGTGCCGGTCTTCACTTCCAATCCAAAACCCTTGCTTTCATTGTTTACGGGGGCCGAAATGCCGGTGTAGAAAGTAATTTCAGTACTGCCGGGGCGGGTACCATTCGATTGCGCCAAGAGGACGCTTGTAGAGAGACTTGCCACCAAAAAGCCGAGAGCGAAACGTAGAAAAAAACGAGAGTTATTTCCCATGGATCGTGTTGTCCCTTAACCGAAGCCCACTAGATTTGTTTTCCAGATGGGCTTCCCGTATCTCAGGGATGCGAAACCGCTCAGGTATCACGATTTTCCTGCGGATAATTACGATCTTCATGAGCTGTAGAAAGGCAATAGATCGGCCAGGATGAGGCGCTGATAAGTCTTGTGATTACATATAGATACGTACGCGTGCCACAACCTAAATGACACTGCAGCGGCACGGTGCCGCTGGGAGGACTGCACGTCGCGACAATCTGCCTCACTCCACTGCCGAAGCGTCAGCAGTATCGCCGGGATACTCCGACGGCCTGCAGTGCTTGCTGTCGCGCGGAGTAAAGACGAAGCGGTGAAAATGGAATGGATAGATCACCTAGGCGCCGAGTGAAGTGTCGATTTTCTTCTGCGCGCGAGAGCGCACTCAAAACGCAGGGCTCTGGCTGGATTCTTTTGGTTCATGACGCTGATAGATTCTTTCGATTGGACTTGTTGGAAATAGCTCGCCAAACTGAAACTGTTCAGATTGATCACGGCTGCTACGTAGCAGCGTGTGACGAGAACCTCGGAGTTCTCCCTCGATGAACGTTTCTTCTGTTGGTTAATCGCCTTGTTCGCAGACCTCGTGGTCTAGAAAAACAGAAACATCAGGCAGCCGGCGCTTCTGGCTTTGGCCAGGACGTCCATCTCTAAAGTCTAACTGGAGGTTTGTGATGAAGAACTTAAACATGAAATCTTTTCAATGGGCTTCGCTCGCTAGGATGGTGTTATTAGGGTTGGCGGCGGTTTGTGTAACCGAAATCTCTGCCAGCGCCCATGGGGAGGTCGAAGGCACGTTCACGATGCCGTTCGAGGCAACTTGGGGTAAGACGCTTCTTCCGGCGGGTGACTACACTATTTCCATTGAGACATTGAACTCGGTCCAAAGCGTGAGTTCTATCCAATCTCGAAGGCAACCAGTATTGGTTACCGTGCGCCCGAAGATGGGGACGGGTGCAGTTACCATGATGATTGCCTTCGCAGTTTCGAAGGATGCGCACACCCCGGAACCCGATGGGCTGGCTTTCGAATCCGGAGAAAAGGGGACGGTCGTGCGTTCTCTATGCCTGGATAAAATGGGTCTGGTAATTGATTTCAACGTGCCCAAGACTAAGAGCGAAGCTCTTGTTTCGGCACCTCACCAATTGACGACCGCCTCCAAGGCCAGTGACTAGATGCATTATGCGGGTGTTCAGAGTGGGTCTTCATGGGCCCACTCTACACCCGGTAGTGTCCACGGTTGCATTCTGTCAAGACCGAAAATTAGTAATGATACTGGCAAAAAAGTTCGATTGGACACCCCAGCCGTGGCTATATAACCTGATCCCATGACTGGTCCTGACAGTGTTATGTTGCTGGAAGACGGCGCGGTAGATTTGTTACACGAAATTGGCAGCCGTATCGCTGCTGCCGATCCCCTCCATGAAGTCCTGGGCCGTATTGTCGAGTTCATCTCCTCGGTGGTAAAGTCCGATTCCTGCTTCATCTATATTCTTGAAGGGAATGAACTTGTCCTGCGAGCATCCAAGAATCCACATACAGAAATTGTGGATCGTTTGAAGTTGGAGGTTGGGCAGGGCATCACCGGGTGGGTGGCCAAGCACAAAAAGCCTGTTGCTGTCAGGCGCCACGCCTTCAAAGATCCGCGCTTTCAATCTTTCAATGAGCTACCGGAGGACCGATTTGAAGCATTCTTATCAGTGCCCGTCCTTAGTCGTGACAAGGTCGTGGGCGTTATCAACCTCCAGCACTGCAAGCCTCACGTGCACACCCAGCGCGAAACGCAGATAATTTCGACGATTGGATTTCTTGTCGGGGCGGAGATCGAAATGGCCCGGTTGCAGAGCGAGAACTCTGAGCTGTCCGAGCAATTGGAGACGCGCAAGGTAGTCGAACGCGCGAAAGGAATCTTGCAGCGCGAATTCCGGCTCAATGAAGAAGACGCTTATCTTACTTTGCAGAGACAAAGCCGGCAGCGTCGCAAGTCCATGAAGGAAGTCGCGGAAGCGATTATCCTAAGCGACGAAATCAAACGTACGGAGCACGAACCCGGAATCCTCAAGTAGCGCTACCTTAGTTGCTCTTCGACGTCTAATGCTCGCCTAACCGGAAACTGTACCGAAGCAGAAATACGTGGCTGGGGCGCGTCACGCCATAATTGGTCGAAAAAACGTACTCGGCTAGAAAATTATTCGTGAAGCGCCAACCTGTACCGAACTCCGAATAAAAAGTTGTGGAGGGGTCGCGCGTGAACGCATTTGGATCGAAAGAGCCGTCCGATGTGAGCAAGAGCCCGAAACGATCGGGATAAAGCGTGAAGTTTTTAGAGGTTGTCTGGTGCACCGTCAAAAGCGATCCACTCGCAAATAAGTGTCTCCAGATGTCACCTTGAACGGCTTGGTGTGCGGAGAAAAAGGGAGTGCTCTTGAGGGTGCGTTCCAGGAGATTGCCCGTGGCGTCCTCAGTACGCAATGTCGTGGTGTTCGAAAATCCGCCCGCGACGTCCAGGGTGAATAATACCCGAGGGCGGAGCGCATAGCCGAAACCCACAGCGAAGCTCGAACCTGTCGTGCGGTCGTGTTGGTGAGAATCTGCGATTGCGGACAGCTTCAACTGATCGTCCAAAGAAAGCAGGAACCAGGAGGCTTGTGCTCCGTAGAACAGCTTCCTTGTCAATACACCTCGAAACCGAACGCCAATTTCGGAGGATCGGCCCACGCTTTGCGTTGTATCGAGGCCCTGCGGTTGGCCATCCAGTGTGTGCGAGACGTTAGCGAAATCAGCCGACACGAATCCATAGCTGTAATAAATTCCGAGTTTCCGCTCCCCCGAAAATTCGTGCGAGATTCCGGCCTTAATTTTGGTCTGGGCAAGATTTGAATTTGAGCTAGTTCTTTCGCTCGATACAATTCCAGAAGGGTCTTGTTGTGTCACGAAGTTAAGCAGCGAGGTCCAGCCCTTTACGTAATCCACACCGACACCCACACTAGTTCTTTTCTCTCCCCCGAAGGCGTGGGCCACCGCGAACGTACCAGAGAGAAAAGAAGTATTCGTAGAATCCGATGATGCTTGCGTTCCAGTTGTCCCCACTGGAAAAAGTGAACTAGAAAGATTTGCAGTTTCATCCAGCTTGAAGGATTGGACGCCACTCCGAAATCCCGCTATGCCCCCGCCAATGGCCGTGCGGTGGTCGGCGAGTGGCGTGAAGAAAGATCCTAGAGGAGACAAACTATAATCGACAGATTCTCGAGGGCTAGACAAGAAAGCGGACTGGCTGGCCCCAACACCTTGGCTACCCCGCAAAGACGGCAACAGGGCGATACGTCCTTCAGGCGAGGAAAATTCCGTGGCATAAGCGGGATTCTCCATGCCATCTAGAAAAGAATCCGGATAGGCCGTAAAACGGAGAAATAGCGGGCCGTGCCGTGCCTCCACAACACTGGCCACGAAACGATCATAAATTCCGGCGGAATTTCGTGGAGAATCCGCGTTCCCCGGTTCTTGCGGATCAGTTCCGGTATGAGAAGGCTCATCTTGATTGTCGTCGTCGATCTCCTGACTACCGCCAAATCCGCCTATTTCACCTCCGGGGCTCAATAAGAAGAAGTAGATGTCCTGATCGATGCGAACAATGACCCCGTGCCCAGGGTGCACGAGCACCTTGTTTTGTGGATTCGAAAGACGTTCCACTTCCACCAGCCCTTCAAACACTTTGACTTCCGTATCTCCGACACCATTCACAGCAACGCTGAATTCGGTGCCACGAACGGCGATGGATGCGGTGGGACTATTGATTCGATAGGGGTTTGGCTTCCCGCCGAAATGGTTGATTTTTACGCGAACCCGTCCGATCAACACTTCGAACAATTCCCGCAGAGTAGTGGCACTATGAAAGTCTTTAAGTAGAACTCGAGAGCCGGGGCGAACCACGACGAGGCTGCCGTCAGTCAACTCGATGGTGAGGTGTCCGCCACCTCGCGTGTCAATCTCCTCACCGGGAATGAGTACGTCGCCACGTTTTGCGGCAGTGGGAGCCTGCGTGCTGTTAGATAGCAGCGCTATTCCGCTGACGCTAGCGATACGCGCCTCGACCGGCGTTGTTTGGGCGCTGGCGGATTGTGCCGAACATGCCAGTGCCAAGGCCGCGAGAATCAAGGCCAGCCAAATATGCGCCAAGAGTCGCGCCGGTATCGGGGGAGCACTCACGAATTCGCACCCTCTGACTTTTCGGGGGCTTCCGTGTCGTCATTTTCTTCATTATCTCCATCGGAAACAGCTCGCAGCCGATACTTGGCCACCAGTCTTTGAATCGTTCTGCGATCGAGTCCGAGAACGGCCGCGGCACGCGTCTTTCTACCTTGATTCTCGTCCAGGACGAGCTGCAAGTAGCGCCGTTGTAACTCATCCATCGTCGGACGACCCGCGATGATTGTTCGCTCCTGTTGAGCGCCGACAAATTCTTTCGGAAGTTCGGAGCCCGCTACGATTTCAGGCGGGAGGCAGTCGAGTGTAATCATGTCGTTGGGGCAAAGAGCTACGGCACGGCGGATGGCATTCTCGAGTTCGCGGACATTCCCGGGAAAAGAATAAGCTCTCAGCGCCAGGGCTGCTTCGCGGGTAAGACGGTATGGGGGTTTTCCTTCCACTGTCGCGGCGCGTAAAAAATGAGCCACCAAAACATCAACATCGCCTATACGTTCACGGAGCGGCGGGAGTTCCAGCGTGATAACGCTCAGACGATAGAATAAATCCGCCCGAAACTGTCCAGCGGCAGCCATTCCCGCCAACGAAGCATTGCTCGCCCCAATAACGCGAACATCAATTCGTCTGGTCTGAGTGGATCCGACTCGCCGCACTTCGCCGGATTGCAATACCCGCAAGAGACTGGCCTGAAACCCCGCGCTTGTTGAAGCGAGCTCATCCAGAAAAATAGTGCCGCCATCAGCCGACTCGAATAGTCCGGAACGCTCTCCGACGGCTCCGGTGAAGGCTCCCTTGGTGTGGCCAAACAATTCGGATTCGAGCAGCGTATCTGTCAGGCCAGAACAGTTCACGGCAACAAAAGGTTTCTTTTCCCGTGGACTGAAATCGTGAATTGCCCGCGCCACTAACTCCTTGCCAGTGCCGGACTCTCCCATCACCAAAACCGGTGCCTCGCTTAGCGCTGCGCGCGCGATCAAGCGATAGACGCCCACGATGGCCGGACTTTTTCCTACGAGGCCGGACCGGGAGATGTCATCTACGAGAGTGTCAGTACTCTCATTGGCGGCCTCCAATGCCGCAGCCAGATGGCGCCGCAGCAAAGCCGCTACCGCGCTTACTTCGAATGGCTTGGCGATGAAATCCGTTGCGCCTTCTTCGACCGCCCGGACCGCTAATTCCACAGAGCCTTGCGCAGTCATCAGGATGATCGGGAGCGAGGGCAAGAGAGCGCGGAGTTCCTGCACCATCGTAAGGCCGTCACCATCGGGCATGTAGATATCGCTAATTACGGCATCAAACCCTTTGGTGCTCGCCGCGGCTAAAGCCTCGGCTCCGCTCCGCGCGCAGCTCACGCGAAACCCGTTTAGCGACAACCCGGATTCCAGCATAAGCCGGATCGAATGCTGGTCATCCACAACAAGGATATGCGGCGATCTAGCCATCGGTAGATCTTTTGAGGTTGTTGCCGTCTTTCGATTCCAGAGGCAAACTCAAGGTAAACGTTGAACCGGTGCCGAGTTCACTTTCGACGGTAACATAACCGCCGTGTGAATCCATGATTTCACGGACAAAGGTCAGGCCCAGGCCCGTACCGGGTTCATCTGCGTTCTCCATACGACCCACACGGTAGAATTTCTCGAAGATGCGCTCCAGATCCTGGGGTGCGATTCCATAACCCCTGTCGGCCACTTCAATGAGGAGATCATTTCCGTTGCTGCGCAGGGACACGCGGATCTCGCTGGCTGGCGCGCTGTACTTTATGGCGTTGGCGATGACATTGGTTACTGCTTGGCTTAACAAATCAGGGTCCGCCATTACTACCGGCAAACTTCTACCAAATTCGCGTGTAATCGCGACGTCGCGAGAAACAGCAATGGGGTCCAGGAGCAAAAGCACACGCTCAACCACCGCGTCCACGCGCAGTGGTGTTTTTCGCAAAGGGCGCGCACCGGCCTCGAGGCGTGTTATATCCAGGTATTCATCGATCATGCGGGCTAGACGCTTGGCTTCTTCATTGATGGCCACATGCATTTGGTGACGCCGGTCGGGGTCCACATCGAATTGTGCAAGTACTTCGCTCATTCCTTGAATTGCCGTGAGAGGTGTCCGCAGCTCGTGCGTCACCAGGGATATGACTTCGGTTTTCATGTGCTGCAGTTCCCGCTGTTTCGTTATGTCGGAAAGAGATGCGACAATCCCGAAAACGGCCCCGCGATCTTCACCGTCTTCGCATACTGGAGATAATCGCAGAATGAAATGTCTTGGCGAGGAGCCTCCCAAAGTTGCTTCGCGCTCCACCGTGGCCCGGTCAACCAACAACCTTTCCAATGTTTCAGCCATGGTCTTGTCCGGCTGGCCTAAACGTCCTAAGAGATTGCTTCCTAGTAATGAGCGTTCCTTCATTCCGAGAATTTCTGTTGCCCGGCGGTTCACAAATACAATCTGCCCTCCGATCCCGGCGACCAGCAGGCCATCCCCTACCGAGCGTAGAGATTTATCGACGAAGCGGGAATCGGACAGGAGGCGCTGGTTTAGCGCACCCAACGCGCGCGTCTTCCACGTGATGCCGCGAGGCAACCAACGCCGGAATGTTACGGCCGTGCCTTGTTCTGCTTCGTCGTTCGCCGTTTGTTCGCTTCCTAGCGCCACGATGAAACCGGTGGCAAGTTCGACGGAGATGCGAAGCGTTTCCAGCGCAACCGCTTCATCTTTCTGATGCAGAATGATGAGGAATCCAACCGGAGGGTTGCCGTTTCCCAGGGGACACTTTAATGCGGTGCATTGGTTCGGTGTCTCCAGGAACAAATCGAGCATCTCCGGATCCACGCTGCCAGAAATGGCATTTCCGCCTTCCACTGAGTTGGGCGATTGCGACCGTGCGATGCTTATCCCAGAGCTGTTTGCAACCGCAGATAGCAATGGCAACCCGTAATTAGCCGCCACGCGATACTTTCCTGCAGAAATGCCACGAAGAACGACTACGCCAGTTGCCTTGGTAAGTTGCGCGATGATCGCGACCGGATCTGCTTGGGTCTCTCGTGCCGAAGGCCACAGCCAGCTTTCGGCGTGGGCCATCTGCCGGATTTGCACATCAAGATCGCGACTGGCAACGACGGAACGGTGCAAGAGCACGAGCGGAATCGCGAATACAAATGAAACACTACAAGCGACAATGGGCGGAAATACCAGCCAGCGGGCGAATGCGAAATAGCTAAGACTGAGAATAAGAGCCGCTAAGAGGACGATCATCGCCATTTGTTTCAGGCTTTCGTGTTTGCCTTGGGCGATGGAGAGCCCTGCGAAGGTCAGTAGTGCCACGGTTCCCGCACAGGTGGCTGCAAGCCAGTCGGGTGTCTGCGAATAAATTCTTCCGCGTAAAAGTGTATTCAGGGAATTGGCTAGGACCTCGACACCGGGCATGAATTCCCCATACTGCTGACCGTCCGGGCCTTCGATATGCACAAATGGCGAGGTGAATCGGTCCCCCAGCGCGCTTGCCGTTGCCCCCACGATTACATATTTCCCACGGAAAGCAGATGCGGGCACCTTACCGGCCAAGACATCGCCGAAGCTGAATGTGTATGGACGGAAGGAACCGCTTGGGCCCACATATTCGATTGGGATCCAGCTTGCCTTCAGGCGGCGCATGCTGCGCGGGCGGCCGGAGTCGATCTGTATCGTATTGGTTTCCGATCGAACCGGGAAGGCACGTCCGCCGATGGTCACTGCCCCAGGTAATTCTTGAAGCGATTGATCGTTGCCACCGCCTCCGACGCGAATCGTTTCGAGCGCCATCGCCCACTCAGCTTGTCCTTGGTCATCAGCCTGGCGTACGAGAAAGGATCCTGCGACTCCATCTACTTCAGTTGAAACATGTACATGTCCGACTCCCGCAGCGGCTTTTTCAATCGCAGGTATAGGCCGCAGCCAGACGACTCGGCCAGATTCCGTGCGTTCAAGTTGCGCCGCACTGACAACGTTGCCCGCTTTCTCGATGGCCGATGCAAGTGCGAAATCGTCGGCACTATTTGTTGCTTCGGTAAATAGCACATCCAGCGCGATAGCCTTCGGGTGCACTGTGGCAAGCTGATCGAGCATTTGGGCCGTCAGGTTGCGACGCCAGGGATAACGGCCGAACCGGACGAGGCTCGCTTCCTCAATCGCCACGATGGCGATGTCATCGGGTACTGGCAACGGACCTCTAGTTCTAGTGAGCCAGTTCCGCGCATAGAGTTCGAAGCCTGGCACCCGCCAAGTGACAAACATCCCAAGCCCTGCAGACACCAACAGCAGAGCCGCTATCCAACCGATCCGACCCGGCCAGCGTCCGGTCCTTGAATTGTTCTTGCTGGGTAAGTTTTCTATGGTCACGGCTTTGGTCAGAACAAAAAATAAAAATCGGCCGGGAACTTGCGCCAATAATTTCCAAAGAACACGACATGGAGTGGATCCAGAGTTCTTCTCAACATAGGGGGTCCACTTTCCTGTGCTCTGTCGCGGCGGGTCTTAATCGTTAATTCCGCTAGAAATCTCTGATTCGGCTAATTAAAAGTCTAAAGCATGTTGATCTCCAGCCAACGTATTTCCGGACAAGCATAAAGTGCTGAATACAAACGGCTTGTGGACTGGACAGGAAAACCATTTCACCTCAATGCGACAATTTGCCGCATGGTCGGCTTTTGCCCTAAGCTATCGGTCGGTGTTTTCGCGCTTCCGCGTAGTCTGCAAGGGTGTTCATGTTGGTTAGAACCCGGCCGTGAGGATCAAACTTTCGCCACTCGCGGGAATGGATCAGCTCGACGCGCAGGTCACGCAACGCGTCGCTTACCTTCCGGAATCCATGAGCGAGCGACGCATCAATCGCGGAAACACATTCACGCCGATAGACGGCCGCGAGTGGCTCGACGCCGTGCGTTGTTTGCGGCATGACGACTTGAGCACTCGATTGTGTTGCTCTCGAAAGTAGCCAGTCGATCCAAGCGCCTGAGAGGTAGGGCAAGTCACAGGCGAGTATTAGGTTCCAGGGTGTTTCAGTGACATGTAAAGCGCTGGCGATTCCAACAAGAGGGCCAAGGTTTAGTTCGTCGGATCTAGAGATCTCCCGATCCCTGATAACCCGGAGACCCAATCGAACATAGCGATCGGGCGAACCCACGACGACGACCTCGCACACGAGCTGCTCAAGTAGGCGAACTGTTTTGACGATGAGCGGAACTCCCGCAAAGTCCAGCAATCCCTTGTCTCGGCCCATGCGAGAGCTATTGCCACCCGCAAGAATGAAGGCAGCGACTTGGCCGTGGTATTTCACGTTATCCAAATGGATCTAATATCTAGACATGGTGCTAGCCGCAAACGAATCCGAACATGCGTCGGCAAGGCTTTCTGTCCTCGCCTCACGAAATACCGTTTCCCGTTTTCTACAGCTGGTCATTCTCGCTATGGAACCGTCTGAAGGCAACTCCTATTCAGTACTTTGTTAGTGGGAAAGATCAGCTTTTTTCAATGGATAAATTCCTGCCGTACGCTCCAAGCACGCCATTCATCACGGCAAGACCTCGACGGAGGTTCCTACTGCGGAATATGCGCAAAACTTCCCAGAAACCTGGCGGCTCCTTTTCTTGCGCTTTCGCGACAGCTTCTATAGCGTCAGGAATAGCCTCGGCAAATTTCTTTAATAATTCTGGGTCCATTGAGCCAAGGATCTTGGTCATAATCAAGAGATTGCGTATGGCGCGAATGGCTTCTGGTGTTTTAGTCCCCTCTACGACGATTTCAAGGATCTTGTCGCCGCCGCCGAGCACGCCTCGCAGCAATTCGAGGACGCCATGGTCATGGAGACCTTGCAGCACCTCAAAACCGGCAAGCACTGCTTCGGCATGCTCGGCGGGCGCCTGCTCCAGCCGAGAGCGTAGCTCTTCTCGCGGGTCACGCTTGGGCAACTCCAGAGGAATTGGTCTGGCCATGATTCTCCCTCCTTGCTTTAGTTCGTTTGAATCTGCACGAGTCCGTTACCAGGAATGCGATAGTCCGGACGCTTCCACTTTCGCTCCACTTCGACGCCTTGCTGGGGAGTCGGATGGCCGAAGCGATGGTTTATGCGCGGCAGCGGACTTTCGCCGATCTCCGGCAACACGCGGAGATGAACGGAAGTCTCTTTGTACGCGGGTGTGTGCGTAACTGTGTCCGTATGGCTGCTCGTAAGCCGATTTACAGGACTTTGGACCGAATTCATGGGCATGTAGAGTTCTTTGCCCTGCACTCTGTCTGTGACCAGGGCACGCACGCGAACCTCTCCGTAACGTGAGGTCAGTTGCACCCAGGTGCCACTTTGAATCCCGCGCTCTTTCGCTAGTGCCGGGGAGACTTCGACAAAAGTGTCCGGAGTCTTCTCGCGAATTCCTTCGGTTCGATACGTCATATTGCCTTCGTGGAAATGCTCGAGCAGACGCCCGTTATTCAGATGCAGATCGAATTCGGCGTTGGGCTGGTCGGTTGGTTCTGTAAGCGAGAGTGAGAACAGCCTGGCTTTGCCGTCTGGGAAGGCAAACTGCTTCGTATAAAGCAAAGGCTGATCCGTTCCGTCAGGTGCGACGGGCCATTGCAACGACTTAAATCCTTCGAGCCTTTCGTACGTCACGCCTGCAAATAAAGGCGTCAACGAGGCGATCTCCTGATAAATTTCGGAGGGATGCTGATACTGCCAATTCGCGCCGAGCCGATTGGCAATGTCCTGGATGATTTGCCAGTCTGGCCTGCTGCCTTGCAGTGGCTCGAATACTTCGTAGAGCCGTTGAATTCGGCGTTCCGTGCTGGTGAAGGTGCCTTCTTTTTCAAGACTTGGACTGGCTGGCAACACCACGTCGGCAAACTGGCAACTGGTGCTGAAGAAGATGTCCTGCACGACGAAAAACTCCAACTTTGAAAGCCCCTCAGAGACGAAGTTTAGGTTGGAATCAACAAGGCTTATCTCTTCGCCAAACAGATACATGGCCTTGAGCTTGCCTTCGTAGATCGCTTCGATCATTTCGTGGTTATCGAGTCCTTTCGTCGAAGGCAGTTGTACGTTCCAACCTGCTTCAAAACGCGATCGGACTTCAGGGTCATCGACGGATTGGTAGCCAGAGAGAAAATTGGGCATCGCCCCATGATCGCTGGCGCCCTGGACGTTATTGTGCCCACGCAGCGGGTATGCACCGGAACCCGTCTTCATATAATTACCAGTGATAAGCAGCAGGTTGGATATGGCAGTCGAGGTGTCAGATCCCATGCTGTGCTGCGTGACGCCCATGGCCCACAAGATGCAGACACCGTTTGCCTCAGCGATCGTGTGCGCAACTTTTTTCAGAGTGTCTTCAGAGAGGCCGCAAGTACTAGCAGCAAACTCCATCGTGAACGGCGCGAGGCTCTTTCTATATTCCTCGAGTCCATTCACCCATTGATCCAGAAACTTGTTGTTGGCCATGCCGTTTTCCAGCAGATAGCGGCTGACTGCTGAAAGCCAAACCATGTCGGTTCCTGGTTTAGGGTGCAGAAAGAGGTCGGCCCGCTTGGCCATTTCATGCTCGCGCAAGTCTGAAACGATAAGCTTTTGGCCATGCTTCTTATGAGCACGTTTCACGCGAGTGGCCAGGACTGGGTGGCTCTCTGCTGTATTGCTGCCGATGACGAGCACGAGTCCTGCGTTCTCGATATCCCTTATCGAGCCAGAGTCTCCGCCATAGCCGACCGTTCGAAACAATCCTTGTGTCGCGGGCGCCTGACAGTAGCGCGAGCAGTTGTCCATGTTGTTGGTGCCGATGACGGCGCGCGCCAACTTCTGCATGAGATAACTTTCTTCATTAGTGCACTTAGAAGAAGAGACAAACGCCAGCGAATCCGGTCCGTTCTTTGCCTTGATCTCCGCAAACTTGCGACCGACCAGATCGAGGGCCTCGTCCCAGGAAGCTTCGCGGAACTTGTTGTCTTCGCGGATAAGAGGTTTCGTCAGCCGGTCCGAACTGTTCACGAAGTCCCAGCCAAATTTCCCTTTGACGCACGTGGAGATGCCATTCGTTGGCCCGTCCAAAGGCTCAACTTTCAGAATGTGGCGATCTCTCGTCCAAATGTTAAAGCTGCATCCCACACCACAATACGTGCAGACTGTCTTCGTACGACGGATGCGTAACTCCCGCATGTGTGACTCGGCGTCCGAAAGCTTCAGAATCACTCCATAGCCCGTCTCCGGCTCGACGCTCTTTACCACATCGATCATGCCGTTCAACGTCGTCTTGGGGAGCGCCGTGAGAAACCCTGCATGTCCTAGCATGGATTTTTCCATCAGCGCGTTGCATGGGCACACAGAGATGCAATGTCCGCAGGAGACACAGCTCGATTCTCCAATTGTTGAGCCGCCATCCCACAGCACGCGGGGATGAGGATCTTCCCAATTGATGGAGAGCGTTTCGTTCACCTGCACGTTCTGGCATGCTTCGACACATCGGCCACAAAGAATGCATTGTTGCGGATCGTAGCGGTAGAAGGGGTTTGTATGATCCTCTTGGTAAGGCTTGGGACTATACGGAATCGGCTGATGTTCAATGCCCAGCAATCTTTCCGTGTTGTGAATCGCGCAGTTTCCGTTGTTGTTGTCGCACACTGTGCAGTACAGAACGTGATTGGTGAGAATGCGGTCAAACGCCTCCCTTTGCGCAGCGCCGGCCTTTTCTGATTTTGTCGAAACTTTCATCCCCGCAGTCACGCTGGTCGAGCACGCTCGCACGAGTTGTCCGTTGATCTCTACCATGCATGTGTCGCATGTCTGGATGGGCCCAAGCTGCGGGTGATAGCAGACTTGAGAAATTTTCACGCCCGCTCGATTGATGACATCGATCAAGCGTTCACCGCTCTTCACTTCGTGAACTACGCCATCGATTGTCAAGCTAATCATCGAATGCTCCCTGGACTCCGACCTAGATCCAGAGCTTGTAACCAAGCGCAAGATTCACGCTGACCGCCCACGTACAATACATCAGCCAAATTCCGGTGAGGAATTGAAGTAGGGCCACCAGCCGCGAGCCGCCGTTCCACCCCGCGAGCCGCGTTGGAACTTCCACGAGATAGATCAAGGTGAGACCGATGAAGATAATCATTACTGGACCGTCTCCGGCCTTCGCAAATACATACGCTCCGAGGACAGAAACGAAAAGATAAGCGATCGCCATCCATCCGTCCGGTGCCGCACTCGATCCGATGTACCGGCGATGCGCCATCGCGAACCAGTGAATTCCGTACACGGTGAATGCCACACCCGCCATGTAGAGCGGCGCCGCGTTTCCGAAAACGTTGAACCAGGTCAATCCCACCATGAGATATACGCCCGTAAGGAATTGGCAAAAGCCAGGCATCCAGAAACCCCACATCCCCATCGTGCGATCGACTTCGGGGCTGGGCTTGGGATAGCCAAAAAGAGCCTGCCCACCCCAGATGAAGTAGCCCGTGCCGAGGCCGAAAAAGCCGATCGCGACGGGCCAAAACGGTGAATTAGCAAACGTAAAAGTTTGCGGCGTCATTGTGAACCTCCTCTTCTAACAATTCAAGAAACTCATATAGTTCGTAACGTGCCCCAGCCCTGCTTCAGGGCGAGTGAACTTGCCGCAGCAACCTTAAGAAAATCTCGCGTTTATTCGGACCCAGCCCGATCCCTGCATACGCCACCTCGATCACTTGAACATTCTTCCTCTGCGGATCTTGGAAAAAAGGAAACGGACTTGGCGCGCCCACCGCCCAGAAGAAATCCGGCTGAGCACCCTGCATCTCGTCGGGCAAGTTAAAATGGTTCACCGTTGCCAGGTCAAGCGGCGTACGGCCCTGCGCCTCGAACACGTAAAACGTCAGCCCGTTCGCCTCCACTTTTTCCATGGGCGTCAAATAAAACTCCGGATAAATCCCGCTCGCGTGTTCCACTCCATTCGTGAATTGGAACACGACACCCCGGCTCAACTCTCTTGAATAAAAATCCGCCAGCGTGGGTGCGTGTTTGCAGTAGGTACGAATATTGAGGCCGGGCGAAACCGCCTGGTCCCGAAATTCTGCCTGGCTCTTTGCATTCTTGTAAGCTTCCGAACCTCCATCTAAACAATCTCTCGGTGGCGAAAAGAAAAAGTAGAATAAATAATCCGCCAGGCCGCTTCCCGAACCCGCGGCGCTATGCATTTGCACATCCAGTGCGACCTCATCGACGCCCAGGAAAGGATTCGTCGTCGTCGCAATCCGCAACACCGAGTGCATGGTAGGATTTTCCAGAGCGGTATATTCCACGAACGTAACTTGCGGGGCGAACGGCGCTAGCCTCGGCGATGGTGGCAGCGGCATTTGCTCGCGCTCGATCCATTCCGGGGAAACGTCAATCGACGCCCCGCTCGAGAGTGAAAATCGCCGCCACCCCTGCCCTGGCTGTGCTTGCGATGATACTGAACTTCGTTCGGCCGGCTGCGGAGCACCCAATCGCGTTAGTAAAGCCCGGCCCCGTTCAGAAGATCGCGGACTCTGTTGCGGCACCTGCGCCGCCACTCCGAGAATCACGAATCCTAAGAGGATTGTTCCGACCATCCCGCCCAGCTTCAAAAGCATGCCATTCTGCTCCTCCGTCTGGCGAGGCCGTTGGAGAGCTACGATCATCCAGGTCTCAAGCCCAAGTCAGCGCGCAACCTCTCACTCTCAGCTGAGAGTAATACGTAGCTCGCGGCCACTACATCTCCAAGTGCTTGCTGTGGCGAACCGCAATCTCTTCCGTCGGTCGGCTTTCTTAATGAAGTATTGATCCAGTTCGTTCCGCATTTTCGGTCTGGCGTGGAACATCCGCGCCTTTACGGCTGCGACGGAAATGCCCAAGCCTTCTGCGATCTCCTTCATCGAGCGGCCTTCCAATTCATAGAGCTCGAGGACGCGCCGTGCATTTGGCGTAAGCTCGGCAAGTGCTTCCCTCACAATTCGCGATCTCTCTTGGAGCAAACAACCCTGCTCGGGGTTCAGCGCCAAGTCTGTTACGGCATCTCGAAACGACGTCTCATCCGATTCAGAATGTTCGTCAATCGAGATCTCCACTTTTCGCGACTTCTTGCGTTGCTTCATCAGAGCAACATTGATCGCAATGCGCGAGAGCCAGGTGGAGAATCGTGCGCCGCCCCTGAAATCGTGCAGATGAACAAATGCGAGCTGAAAAGCTTCCTGGACAACGTCTTCAGCGTCTTCATGGTTTCGCATGATGCGTTGTGCGAGGTGAAAGATCCTCCGCTTGTAGCGATTGAAGAGCTCGCCAAAGGCAACTGAATGGCCGTTCTTCGCCGCGGCCAAAAGCTGCGCTTCACTGCCCTGCGTGCTTTCCAGCTCGACAGCGGGCTGGTTACTCTGGACGGCAGCTCCATCAAGCATCTGGATTGTCATTACTCTTCGCCTTTCTGCTTTATTCCGGTGGATCGAAACTCGCCCCACAGCTCTAATCAGGTGAACCAGGTGGTTGTAGACTGGCACTCCTTACTAGCTCCAGATATTGGAGTCTTTGAGGACCGTGATCTTTGCTGTTAGGCACTTCCTTTCACGCCATCGGTAAGGGCACCCTTCGTACCAAAACCGATGCGCTTTGAGTCACCGCAAGTAGTTGATTAAGAAGGAAGATCCGAAAAGAGGAGTTCATTCTTGTGTCGGAGTGTCGGAGGCAGAGACACTCTCCTGACACTTTGCTGACACTGTGACGGGGATAATGATGATGATTTTTCGTCAACGTGGGCGTGCGGGGGATCGACCGTGGGTCTCTTATTTTCAGGGAACTACTTTACTTAATGACGGAGTTACCGTTTCCTGAAATCATTACAATCAGATATTCCAGCTAGCCCGACGAACGGCGGCCGTCGCGCTGGTCACGCGCCTTACGTCACTGGCCGCGCAACGTTCCCGGTGGAATACCATGGTGCCGTGCGAGGTCCTCGAGTGCATCGAGTTCACTTTGTATCTCGTCTACCTGCTCCTGCAGGATGTCAGTACCAGCTTCAGGCGTGATGCCGATGTCGCCTTGGTCAAGATTTATGCCGCTCGTCATCGTCTCAAGGTTCCGCACACCTTCGAGTGCCTGACGATAGTGCTGAAGTCTAGCTTCACTGTTCTTTAGCTCAGTCCGCAGCTTCGATGCCTGTTCGGTGTACCACTGGGGATCTTGCGTGCTGGCGTATGGCAAAGGCGCGTCGGCACCCGGCGTGGATTCTTCTGGGACTTGGCCTACCACCGAGAGGAAGCCACGCCCTTTGAGTCGTTCGAGGTCTTCATTGGTCCATACGATGGTCCTCTCGTCCGCACTCCTCGCATGCGGCTTTTTTGCCGCATGCGAGGGACGGACTGCTGGGAAAAGGGCTAACGCTAGTGAAATGGTGAGGTAACGCGTCATCTTGACCATCCTTACTTCGATAGCGCATTCGGCGGGAAGTGCTTGAACATCTTTGTGACACCCTTATTGAGGTTCTTTGTGTTCTTGTCCGCCTTATTGGAGAGCGTATCGCTCGCTGAGCTTCGCCAGATCAATTTCTCTGTTTTTGCATCGAAGAGATCGACCACTAAGGTCCCCACTTTATAGGTTTCGACTGTCGTGGTGGCGTTGCCAAATCCACCGCCGAATCCCCAACGCCGACCTCCTCCGAATCCGTTATAAAACGTGTCCAAGGTTTGTTGATTCTGAGTTGTTTCGATGGCAAAGACCTCAACGTCACCTCCCGATGGAACCAGCTTCCAGCCTTTAGCAGCAAGAGTGCTATTTACCGCATCCTGGATCCGTTGGACCTGGAGAGGGTCTTTCGTTTGGACCTTTTCCCAAGAGTAGGTCTTGTATTGACCAAAGTTTGCACTGTGGTCGTAGTCGGTTTTAACTTGTTGGGCGAATGCAACATTCGCCAAAACTAGCATTAGTCCGATTGATGTTGCGATTCTTGATTGAAGCTTCATAATTCCTCCTTCACTTTCCGATTTTGTTGTTTCTCCGAATTCGTTAATTTCGACCATCCAATATCTTTAAGGCAATTGCCTTGCCAAGGGTCGGTGCTTCCAAATCCTTTCTTTCCAGCGTCTTGTCAATTTTTCTCGTCCTTTAAACGCCGCGATCTTGACACCGCCGTCAGATTCCAGACCGTATGCACGGAGGTGAACCCGCATGAATCATGAATGGCTGATTAGTTCACGATTTCGTAGTCCGGGCGCGAAAGTCCCAGTCTCTTCATCTTGCCCACCAAGGTAGTGCGCTTGAGGCCCAAACGGGCAGCGGCGCCTCTCGGCCCTCCCACCACCCAGCGCGTTTCGCGAAGGATTTTTAGAATGTGACCCGACTCCGCCTGTTTCAGAGTGGTTGCGGCAGGCTCAATCTCAACGGGGGATTTCAGGTCACCAACCGGGGCGAACAGCGTCGATCCAGTGGACAAGATCACCGCTCGTTCGATGAAGTTTTGAAGTTCGCGAATGTTTCCTGGCCAAGAGTATTCGATCAGCTGCTCCATCGTGGATGCCAAGATAGTGTCAATGTGCCTATTCATCTGCCGGGAGAATTCCTGTACGAAGAATTCCGTCAGCAACGGAATGTCTTCCCTGCGTTCCCGCAGCGGAGGGATAACGATGGGAAAGACGTTAAGGCGGAAATAAAGATCGTCGCGAAACTCTTTGTCGGAAACCAATTCCGCGAGATTTCGATTGGTCGCTGCAACGAATCGCACGTTTACTTTTTGAGTTTGCGTGCTGCCTAGTTTTTCGAATTCCTGCTCCTGCAAAACGCGCAGCAGTTTTGCCTGCAGTTCTAGTGGGATATCGCCGACCTCATCGAGAAAGAGGGTTCCCTGGTCCGCCAGCTCGAAACGGCCGATCTTACGAGAGATCGCGCCAGTGAACGCGCCCCGCTCATGACCGAAGAGTTCGCTTTCCAACAGCCCCAGCGGAATCGCCGCACAATTAAACTTCACGAAGTTCCGGGTTTTTCGCTGGCTGAGAGCGTGGACCGCCCGCGAAATCAACTCTTTGCCCGTGCCGGTTTCGCCCTCGAGCAGCACCGTCGAATCCGTTGAGGCTACCGTCTTGACGTGAGCCAGCACGCGCTTCAACGCCTCGCTCGTGCCGATCATCCCTTCAAATACGCGAGGAATGGATTCTTCCGTGGCCGGAGAAACATCTTGCTCCGCGACCACTTCCTCCGAGCGAAGGATTTTACGCGGCGCTCTCTCTTCGAACTTCGTCTCCACAGGCCACCTTGCGGGCCATGAAGATTGGTGACTATAGACAGGTGAAGCCATTTTCATCCTCCTCTTTGCGTACTCGTGCCAGCACCACGAAGGTATAGGATCGCGATTGCGCAATTTTAACGATCCACATATTTATCTTGTTTTCGGTTGCCTACTGCCGAAGCGAGCTCCCGAAGTTGCCAGCAAAATTGTTGAAACGCCTCCATATCAATCTGCGTCCTTTGAGGTTGATTGCCGGGAAGACAGCTTGATCATTCGCCAGCCGGAGAGCCGCGCATCCAGCGAATAGCCGCCGGGACCCAGCAAAGCGAGCGAGCTTGACAGGAAAAAGACGAGAGCGAATAGGAATAACCAAGCATCCATCTCGCCCCCTAACAGGTTTAAGTGATAGCTGCCGTACAGGGCAGCTCCCGCTGTGCAGATGGCGGCAGCACTTCCTGCCAAGGATGTTCGCAGACCGAGGATCAACAGGATCGCGCTGGACATGAGCACCGCGCCAAGAAGCAGCACACTCACGGTTTCTGATGAGGTTCCTACCGGCGTGAAGAGGCGTATCCCTTCCCTAACTAGTCCGAGTCCATCGACCAGCCTCAAGATGAGCAGAGCCAATCCGACGCTGCCACCGGGGAACCTTGAGTAAAGCCTGTCCAACTCTGCCTCCTGCGGCGCGAACCCTTTCGAAGAATTCGCGTCTGAAGCAAAGTTACGCGTCTCGCGGCAGAGCTAAAACGCCAAAGCGAGTGTCTAGCCGATAGCTATTTCGGGTGTATGGACGGGTACTCGGAAGGAGGTTAGAGGTGGATGATGCCGCGACGCAGTGCGATCGTAACTGCTTCTGTACGGTCGGTGACTCGAAGCTTGGAAAGAATATTTCGCACGTGCATCTTAACCGTGTCTTCCGCAATCGATAGTTCGCTGGCGATTTCTTTGTTTCGCTTTCCGGCTGCCACGAGGGACAACACCTCGAGTTCGCGTGGGCTGATCGGCTCGTCAGCCATGTGCTCGGCCAGCTTTTGAGCTACCGCAGCAGGAAGGCGCCGCTTGCCCGCGTGAACGCTGCGGATGATTTCCAGCAATTCGTCGCGAACCATTCCCTTCACAACATATCCCTGTGCTCCTGCTTCCAGGGCGCGTTGTATGTCGACGTCTCCTTCGTGGGAACTCAGAACGATAATGCGGGCGTTTGGAGACTTGTGTTTGATTTTCTTGATTAAATCGAAGCCGCTCATGTCAGGCAACCGCAGATCGACTAGAGCCACGTCTGGGCGTAACTGGAAAAATCGGTCCAGCGCTTCGCTGCCTGTCGCCGCCGCTCCCGCTAGCATCATGTCCGGCTGTAGATTAATAATCGCTGCTATTCCGTCGCGGACGACGGGATGATCGTCCACGCACATCACTCGAATCTTTCCGGCATCTTTCATGAATTTCTTTCATCCCGTTTATCTGTCTGGGAACCCTTTTCCGGAGGGGCACCCTGCGATTCGCTAACCGGCTTTGGCTTTGGAACCCGCAATCTTCCGGTTACGTAATTCCATTTATCTGCCAACCGCGAACCGGAACGGGGCAAGCTCTCCTGATAGATGAGATGCGCGGGAACAGACAAATTAACTTCCGTACCTTTCCCTATACGACTTCTGATGGAAATACTGGTGCCTAGACGTTCGGCCCGCTCCTGCATTCCTGTTATCCCGTAGTGACCGGGGCGCCGCAAATTCAGGGTTTCCTCACTCACGCCGCGACCATTATCCTGAATCCGAATCTGCAATTGTTGCTGGCCATAGCTCAATAGAACATTAATCCGCGTGGCGCGGGCATGCTGAAACGCGTTTGTGATTGCCTGGCGGCCAACTTGCAAAACGTCGTTGCCGGTCAGCGCGTTTAACGGACGCTCGTGGCCCTCCACGATGACATCAACCACGGTCCCCATGTCGCTTGCTAAGTCGTTCGCCAATTGAGAGAAGGATTTGACGAGATCAGCAGCGCTCAATGGGACGGTGCGCAGGTCATTCAGCGCGCGCCTCCCAGCATCCAATGCCGATTTGCACAAATCCACCGCACGCGCGAGCGATTGCTTCGCTGGAAAATTGGAGGGCAACAACTCGTCGGTAACCTCGATTTGCAAACTGATGCCCATGACGTCTTGAATCAAGTTATCGTGGAGCTCCTGTGCGATCCGGGTTCGTTCGTTGAGACGGTCTTCAAAGCGGTCTTGCAAGTGGGTCGTCACTTGCCACACCCGCAAACGATATGCGCTCCAGGCAAAGATGATCAGAACTAATGCGCACAACAGAAGGAACGAGTGCGTTTGATAAAATGCGGGCAGAAGAGTGAAATCCAGACCAGCACCCGACTCGTTCCAAATCCCATCGTTGTTGCAGGCTAGCACCCGGAAGCGGTATGTGCGAGGATGCAGATTCGTATAAAATGCCTGGCGTCTCGCGCCGACATCCCGCCACTCTGAATCAAAGCCTTCAAGCTTATAGCGAAAACGAACGTTGCGTGGTTCTGCGAAACTGAGAGCCGTGTAGTCGATCTCGACGTCCCTCGTCAATGGTCGCAATCGAGCTGGCTGCAACGTATCAGCGACGCCTCCGTCGGCAAGCAAGCGTTCGATGTGAACCGGTGGGCGGACCAGATTCCTCGTCATGTGCTGGGGATCGATGATCGCAACTCCTTCCGAAGTTCTAAACCAGAGGCTGCCATCACTTGCTCGAACTGCCGGTGATTGCCATCGCCGATCGGGGTTGCCTTTCAGGCCATCCGCATCGTCGAGAAATTGAAAAGCGATCCGGTATGAGGAGTCCCGCGCCGCCTTGTCAAGCTCAGAACTGCTTAGGTACGCGACTCCGGTGCTGTAACCAAGCCATGTGCGATCTCCACTGTCCGTGAGAACCCACTGCACGCGGTCTCCTGGAAGACCATTCGCTCTGTTCCAGGTGAGAAATCGCTGACCATCAAACCGGCTCAGCCCACGCTCCGCTCCAATCCAGACAGTAGCCTTATCGTCGACGTACACCACGTTTACGGAACCACCTGCCAAGCCATCGGATTCCGAGTAAGCGTGAAATCGGCTCCCGTCGAATACAACGACGCCTCCTTCATAGAGTCCAAACCACACTCTTCCCGCGGCGTCTGCCTGTGCCGCCAGAATCGACTTACCTTTGAATAGAGGCTCTTCTGAAAAATCAGTAATGCGACCGTTCATCCACCGGTAAAGGCCTTTGCGATCATCAACGAACCAGACGCCATCTTCATCGTCGCCTGTAATCGCCGTAACGGTTGTCAGTTGAGTCTGGGTGGGTATCGGGAGATATTCCCACTTTCCACCTTGCATGCGTGCAACTCCGCGGTTTGTTCCCGCCCAGAGGGTATTTTTTCGATCAACATGCAACCCCAAAATTCCTGTGCCATTGAGGTGCAAATCGCGGTGCTGACCATCAATTCGATGAACTCCCATGGGTGTCGAAGCCCAGATAGTCCCGTCTGGACCAGCACCGAGTGCATCGATGTTGTCGCTCAGCAATCCTTCGCGACGCGTCAGCGTGGTGATCTTCTCGTCACGAAAACGGTTCAAGCCATTTTGCGTTCCAACCCAGATGTTGTGTTCGCGGTCTTCGAGGAAGCACAACACGCGCGCTGCCGACAATCCGTCGAATGGTGAATACTTCTCCATCTTCAGCCCATCGTGGAAACCTGGCCGCAGCCGAGCCAGTCCCTGTCCAAGGGTCCCGATCCAAGTATTCCCATTGGTGTCGCGCAGCACTGTGTATACGTCGAGAGTCTTTATCTCTGTGTCAGGACGGCCCAAAAATTTCCATTCATTTACGGGCCGCGTAGATCCGTCAGATCTTGTAAGCCAAATGTCCGCGTTCGTGTCTTCACTTAGCCAAAACTTGCCTTTCGCTATCTGCAAGGGCGGACGCTGTTCATTGCCGGAGTCAAGACGCAGAACCTGGCTATGGGTGGTTAACCAAATGGAGCCACTTCTATCCTGGAGTGGTCCGGACAAAAAAGTTCCAGGTAGCGTGATTGCAGTGCCAATCTGTTCCTGAGTTGCTGCGCGGAATCGCGATACGTAATTTTCGGTGGTTACCCAAAGTGTCCTATCGTGATCCTCCAATATTGCTTCTACCGGGGCCCCGACGGGAAAGGTCGTTAGGTCATCTTCACGGATGTGGCCAACCAGTCCGGCGGCAGTCCCGATCCAGAGACTTCCATCCCGCGCCGCGCACAGACTACGCACAACACCTAAAAGCTCCGTATGCCCAGTCTTGGGCCGCCAGTGGACAAAGCGGACGCCGTCAAACCGGACAAGTCCGTCCGTAGTGGCCAGCCAAAGATAACCATCCCCAGTCTGTGCGATCGAGTAGATGAATGCAGATGGAATGCCGTCTTTGTGTGTCCAGACTGTATGCGTGTACTCGGTAAGAGGCTTGTTAAAATTGAACGCGTTTGCCGGCGGCGTAAGCAGGACCAAGCACGCACTCTCGCATAAAAACCCTATCAAACTGCCCGTCGGAAAAGATTGCATGCAGACGCCTGTCTGATACTACCAGCGAACACAAAAGCAAAAATGTCAAACTTCAGATAGTGTGTTTGGCTGGAAGTCACCATTTCTTAAAAATCACGAAAACCGCAACCACCATCAATGCGAAACCGACTAGGTAATTCCATTTCAACCCTTCTCCCAAATAAAACACTGAGAAAACAGAAAACACTGTCAGCGTTATAACTTCTTGGATGGTTTTGAGCTGTACAGCGGTGAACTGGTAGGAGCCAATCCGGTTGGCAGGAACCTGAAAGCAATACTCGGCGAAGGCGATGAACCAGCTGATCAGAATAACCTCAAATAGTGGGGCTTCCCGATATTTCAGGTGGCCATACCAGGCAAAGATCATGAAGATGTTTGAAATTGCAAGCAGCAGTATTGTGGTCATAGATCAAAACGTCGCCAGGAATTCAGGGCAAGCAGGGATGCTTGGGATTTGGAACTCACCCACTACAGAGCTTCGCTTCAGCCATGTTCATGATCAATTTTTCTGTCGTGTGCCCAGGCGTCAGCGGCTAAAAGGTTTTCTGGAAGAACTGGGCAACTTTTTGGCCAGCCTTCTCGGTATAGTAAACGGTCACGTGCTCCGACTTCTCCGCCCCTTCGCCGATCCCCTTGGCGGCATCGCGGGATGTTCGATCTGTCAGACGGAACGTCTCCTCAGCGCCATCGGCCGTCTTAACAGTGATGGTTTTAGCGGCTCGGTCAATCGCCTTGACTGTGCCCTTCGTTGCCTTGAGGCCACCCTTGCCGATGTGGTCGATTTCATCAGCCGTTTCTTCGGTTCCGTTTGCTGTGTAATGCACGACCACGTGACTCCCTGCCTTCAAGCCATGAAGCGTATCCTTTGCACCTTTGCCGATCTCTTCTGTCCCATCGATAGAAGTGCGAGCTAGGAAATGAAAGGTGTGCTCGGTGCCATTGGCCGTCTTCACCACGATGGTTTTCGCGGAGTTACTTATATGCGTGACAGTCCCATTGACCGCGCCTGTCACGTCCTCAGCGGCGGAAACAAAGTAGGCAACGAATACCAGACTCAGGACAAAACTTAGATACTTACCCATAACTTCTCCTTTTGCGGTGCAATTCAGAACACAGCTTTCTATCAGGCAACGCACCCACCAAACACGATGACGCGTAAGTGGTTGAATTCGGGCGGGGTTATAGGCCTATTCCTCTAGGCAAGTGTCAGTTTTCTGACGCTTCGTCTCAAAAACCGACGGATCTGGCCTAGCTGTGCGTTCGTTCTTTCCTATTGATCAGTCGAATCCCATATCTTTGGCGGAGTTACGGGCAGTCATGCTGTGTCATCTATATGGTAGTCAGCGTGCCCATTGTCTTTGCAGGTCCGCCCGCGCAGCGAACGCCTAATAGGACTAATCGTGTTTATCGTCGAAGAACGCAGCCGACTGATCCCTTCTGCCGTCCGGCAAATCCCGCTGGAGGGCGTGGCCGTGCACGATGTATTCGAACGGCCCCTGCGCAGCCTGCGCGTGTCGGTGACCGATCGCTGCAATCTGCGCTGCGTCTACTGCATGCCCGAAGAGGAGTATTCCTGGCTGCCGCGGGAGGAATTGCTGAGTTTAGATGAACTAGCGCGTCTAGTAGACGTGTTTACTGAGCTGGGTGTCACTCGCGTACGCATCACCGGGGGAGAGCCGCTGCTGCGGCCCGGTTTGGATGGCTTGGTGCGGGTACTGGCCGCCAATCCGCGGATCGAGGATCTCGCGCTCACAACCAATGGTGTCCTGCTAGCCGAGCAAGCTGAAGGGCTGCGCCGTGCCGGCCTTGACCGAATTACGATTAGCCTGGACACGCTGATTCCAGAGCGCTTCCTTACCATGGCGCGGCGAGACAATCACGCCCGCGTGCTCGCGGGAATTGCCGCCGCGCGTCGTGCCGGATTAAAAGGGACGAAGCTGGATACGGTCGTTATCAGGGGAATGAATGATGATGAACTCGTAAACCTGATAGAATTCGGCCGCTCCAACAGTGTAGAAGTCCGCTTCATTGAGTATATGGATGTGCCCGGTGCAACAAAGTGGGTCACTGAGAAAGTCGTTTCGTGCACTGAGATACTCGCTCGGTTGGAACTGCACTACGGACAAATTGCCGCCATCACAGAAGACACCTCGGCGCCTGCGGCACGCTTCCGACTACCGAATGGCGCTGTCTTTGGTATTATCGCTTCCACGACGATGCCATTCTGCGAGCGATGTGACCGCAGCCGTCTCACCGCTGATGGAATGTGGTATCGGTGCCTGTATGCCACGGCCGGTACGGACTTGCGCCACCTGCTACGCAACGGTGCCCCACATGAAGAAGTCAGCGCCAAGCTCGCGGCTCTTATCCGGGACGGTTGGCAAGGGCGCAAAGACTGCGGTGCCGAGCAACGTAAGGCTGATCGTTTTCGCGGCGCGTTTGTTCCGATCGACGGACTTCGGCGTGACCTGCATTTCGAGATGCATACCCGCGGTGGGTAAGCGAGCTTGCGTATAGGGGGCTTATCTCGTGATCCGGCGCATACCCAGCATAGAGGTTACGGCAGTCACGGAGTGGGAAGATGACGAGGCGAAGCGCGTCCAAGACTACCTTGCGGCTGAGGAGCCCCTCGAGATGCGCGCAGGCAAGCACTCCCTAGGCGTGACGCTGCGGACGCCGGGAGATGACCGAGAGCTAGTGGCCGGTTTTCTCTTTACCGAAGGCATTATCACGCAGCCCGAACAGCTGTTGTCGGTCGACACCGCCGATAATGTAACCGGCAATTCCGATGCCCAAACGAATCTCGTACATGTGACGTTGAGTCACACCGCGCACCTCTCGCCACGGAGGATAGCCCGCAGATTTTCTGCAGGGTCAGCATGCGGCGTCTGCGGAAAGGCCTCGATTGATCAGCTGCGGCGGCGAGGCATCCGACCTCCCGACCGGGCATCACGATTTGATCCCGACATACTCTGCCAGTTGCCCGAGAAGTTGCGCGCAACGCAAGCCATCTTCGGCCGCACGGGTGGTCTGCATGCGGCGGCGCTTTTCAGCAGAGTTGGCGAGATGCTTGTACTGCGCGAAGATATCGGCAGACACAACGCTGTGGACAAGGTCATCGGTTGGGCGGTCCTCGAAGGCCAGCTGCCGCTTTCTGGTCGCATTCTCCTGGTAAGTGGCCGTGGCGGATTTGAAATCGTGCAGAAGGCACTCACAGCGGGTGTTCCTCTCCTTGCATCGGTATCGGCGCCGTCGAGTCTCGCGGTAAAACTGGCCCGTGAACTGGGACTGACACTTGTCGGGTTCTTGCGCGGCAGGCGATTCATCATTTACTCCGGCGAGGAACGGCTCTTGTTTCCCTCTCCTGCGATAGTCGAGGGCACATAGCATGCTTCCGTTCCCGGATAGTCATACCGTGTCCGGCTAGACAATCTTATCGTGCCGCTAAGAGTGGATGGGAAATCTGTGAGGCGAAGTCAGGCGCCATGTGTCGATCATCGATCGTCTCAAACGGTGCGTGCTGCATCAGGTTGGCAAATATGTCAGGAATTTCGAAAATGGCGCGGCATTGGATTTGTGCGACGTTGGATTTTAATTTTTCGAGCTTCGTAGCTTCGATAATCTGTTGCACGCCGTTAACGACATCGCGAAAACTCTTTAGCACGACACCAACACGTTTATCGACGACCCATTGCGCATTGTAGCGCTCCTGCGGCAGCGTCCAAGCGTTGCAAGCCACGAGCACGGGCAGACCGCACACCATCGCTTCGGTGATGCTGCCAGGTCCTGGTTTTCCTATGAAGAAGTGCGAGGCCCGCATGAATTTGTACAACTCGGAAGTATACCCAACTATTTTCACGGGCATTCGCCATTTGGCGACCTTCAATTTTTCAGCCAGCTTTTCGTTGCGCCCACAATTTAATACCAATTGGAGCGGTAAGGCGGCGGTGTCGAGCCGTTCGGTAATGTCATACATCATCTCGGAACCGTACCCCCCGAAACTTACGATCCCGGTGAGGAGGTCGGGGCGCAGCCCAAGTTCCTCCCGAACAACAAGCGGATCCAAGCTAACGTGGTCGTAAAATTCCGGTCGCAGAATCATTCCAGAGGTCCGAAATATATGTTTTTCATCGCGGCCCAACGCCCGTGCTTGTTGGACGGCGCGCTCCGTTCCAACGATTAAGTATTGCTTAGGCAGCGGTTCAATCCAAAAGTGCGGAGGAAAGTCTGCCAGGTCGGTGATGAGGGTGACGAACGGACGGCCCGCATACACTTTGTTCCAACTCTGGCATATCTGGCGGTTGAAGTGCGGTATTACCGAAACCAGCAGGTCGGCGGGTTGCGCACGCCAATACTCCTCTAAGAGCTTGACCAGGGGCTTATGAAAGAGGCGAATCGTCGCTTGTAGAACACGCAACAATTGGGCGCTGCCGAGCGTCCAGCCTTTTCTCAACAGGATGTTGTACTGTTCCTGAATGCGAATGCCGGTAAGTTTACGAAGTACATCCAGCTGATCGGTCAGCTCCTGGAACTGAACCAGCTCCACCTGCCAGGGAAGTTGTTTTTGTTCGATTATTGCTTGGAGAGCGATTGCCGCGTTGCGATGTCCCCCACCGGCATCATGAAAGATGACACGGATGATCTTCTTCATGTCTGGATTGTGACACGAATTTAGCGAAATCTTGATGATGATACTAAAGGTCATGTGGAGAACTCGGGAAGTCTTAACGCTTCAGACACTTCCGTGACCCCATTTACGAATATTTTGCCACCTCTTCACATGCTGTTGATATTTCTGGCCCGAGAATTAGGGTATGCGCTGCGACTTGCACGTACACACCAAGAGTTCGGGAATGTTCGACGTGCCAATACTAGGACGCTTTTAACGGGAATCGTATAACGACCCGGCAGGGCTTTATAACCACCTCAAACGGGCTGGGATGTCATTGGTGACAATCACCGACCACGACTCCATCGATGCGGCAGAATACCTGCGGCATCACGCAGATTTCTTTCTGAGCGAAGAAGTTACTGCCGTAATGCCCAGCGGCACAGAAATGCACCTCGGGGTTTACGGCATCTCGGAAAGGAATCACGCCGAAATCCAGCGCCGCCGCAGCGATCTCGTGTCGCTCTTAGCCTATCTCCAGGAACAGAAGCTTTTCTTTAGCGCCAACCACATCTTTTCCGGGTTGACCGGGCGGCGCGTGCGTGAGGATTTCAGTTTTTTCGCGGCACGCTTGCCAGCGTTTGAAATTCGTAATGGTCAAATGCGTTCGGGCGCCAACCTACGAGCCGAACGCGCCATGCAAAAGTTAAGTAAAACTGGAACGGCCGGCAGCGATTCGCACACGATGGCTGGCCTGGGCCGCACGTATTCTGAAGTTCCCAACGCAGCCACGATCGACGAGTTTCTGCGAGGTCTACGCGCCGGCGGCAGCCAAATTCATGGCGCCCATGGAAGCTATCTGAAAATCACCATGGACGTTTACCGCATCGCATGGTCGGTTTTGTCAGAAAATCCCTGGGTCCTTCCGGCTTTTCCTCTAGCGATGGTCATCCCCATCTTTACCGCATTTCACTGGTTGAATGAAATGCAGTTCTACCACACATGGGCAGGAGCACTGGAAATCGACGAAAAACATCCGGCGACGGTTCGAACGCTGGATTCGAGACTGGATGCTGCGAGCGAGTTAAGCGTTTGAGGTGACTACGATGACCATTGCACGCACCCTCTGGGGGTACATCGATCGCCGCGATAAGCGCTTGATGCAGCGCATGAATCATTGGAACGCCCCGCGCTGGATCCGTTTTTTAATACTCAGCCTTACTCGCATGGGTGACGGTTGGCTGTGGTACGCACTGGGCATAATCCTTGCGGCGTATGGCGGGCCGCAGCGGTTTTCAGCAGTAGGAGCGGCCGGGGTGGCCGCCATCGCAAGTATTTTCGTCTTCAAAATCCTTAAGATGCTAAGCCAACGTCCTCGCCCCTGCCAGCTTGAGCCGCACTGCTGGTCCCAGGTTTTGCCGCCGGACAAGTTCTCCTTTCCGTCCGGCCATACCATGACCGCGTTCTCGATCTCCATTGTGCTTATCTATTTTTATCCATTGCTGAGTGCCCCACTTCTTTTGCTCTCGGTAAGCATTGGCGTCTCGCGCATCGTTCTAGGCATGCACTTTCTCAGTGATGTTTTGGCAGGCGGCATATTGGGAGTGGCCTTGGGCTGCGCTTCCATCACAGCGTTTGCTTCGTTCGGCTTGCTCTCGTGAAAACTGCTGCTCGCGTTGAGATCCAGTCGGTCTTATGCGGCGACGGGGCTCGAGCCGTCGAAGAATACTTGTTACCAGAAACAAGTGGCATTCTCGCGAGACAAATTCTTCACCGCGATCCCACCAACTCGGGAACCTCAGCTAGGGAGTCGTATTCTTCTTCAGATAAGCGCAGGGAAGCAGCCGCAACGTTCTGCTCGAGATGTTCGATCGAGGAAGTTCCTGGAATGGGCAGCATGATAGGAGATCGCCGCAGAAGCCAAGCTAACGCCACCTGCATGGGGCTGGCATCGTGTGTCTGCGCGATTCGGTTCAGCACTTCGCCGGCAACTTTGCCTGCTCCCAATGGGAACCATGGAATAAAGGCAATTCCATTGCGGTCACAAAAGTCCACCAGGTAGTCCCATTCGCGGTCGGCAAAACTATAGCGGTTCTGCACACTGACGATAGGGACAATTTTGCTCGCTCGCTCGATGTGCTCTTGTGTAACGTTGGACAACGCGACCAGCCGGATCTTGCCTTCGTTTCGCATTTGAGCCAGAGTCTCCACCGATGCTTCGAACGAGACAACGGGGTCGGGCATATGAAGTTGATAAACGTCGATGCGGTCCAGGCGCAGTCTCTTGAGGCTTCCCTCAACTGCCTTGCGAAGGTGCGACGGACTCGCATCGTGGGTCCACTGATTCGGTCCGGGACGGTTCCAGCCTCCCTTGGTGGCAATTACAAGGCCAGCCGGGTACGGAAACAACGCTTCCGCGATCAGTTCCTCGTTTACATGTGGGCCGTAGGAATCCGCAGTATCAATGAAATTAATGTCAAGCTCCACGGCTCGGCGAAGAACCGCTAACGCCCCTTTGCGATCTTTGGGTGGACCCCAAATGCCTTCGCCGCTAAGGCGCATCGCCCCGAAGCCGAAACCATGCACAGAAACTTCCCCGCCGAGGGAAACATCTCCAGCCACGCTTGCAGAAAGCTCTTTCTTATTCACAATTGACCTCCAAAATTTCTCTTAATGATGACCTTCTTCCACGCTGATGCCCACGCCTCCAGCCGTTAAACCGTCGGCGGCCGAGGTACTGTCCTCACAAAAGCTTGTTGACGACACAAACAGCAAGCTGGATTCCATTTCGGTCGAGGGATGAAGCAGAAACACATGTTCTGGGAAATGAACAAAATAGAGGAGATATCGGAACTGGATGTTGTGAGCCTGCACCTCGGGTGTCGTCCCTATGCCACTAGTGTCGCTAACACATCGCGATTCAAAGATTTGACTTTCCACTGAACCGCCAAGTTGCTCGCGCGAAAGAACCTAGGGAAACGGTTCACCCAGTGAAGATGGAATTTGCCGTGCACTTCTCTTCGCGCCAGCACTGTTTCCGAAGGCATTTAGAGGTAAGCATGAACTCGTTCGAACGAAGTACCACCAAACTTGCGTTCATAGGCCTTGGCAACATGGGCAGCCGCGTCGCCGCACGATTGTTGGCGGCAGGTTTCGCGGTTTCCGTGTTTGACAGAGACCGGTCGAAGAGAGACAAACTCAAATCGAAAGGGGCCCCGCCGTTCGAAACAGTTGCCGAACTGGCGAGGTCTGTTCACGTCGCCCTTTCTTGTCTCACCGATGATCAAGCGGTTCGGGACATTTATTACGGCCCCATGGGTGTTCTGGCAAACGCCAAAGTAGGATTGGTTGTCCTCGAAATGAGTACAGTCTTGCCTGCTACTTCGCGCGAACTAGGTCACAAAGCTTCCGAGGTCGGTGTGCAGGTGCTGGACGTTGCCATTTCAGGAAGCACGCCCGCCGCAGAACTAGGCACGCTCACGCTGCTTGCCGGAGGAAACCCGGAGGTCTTTCACGCTGCTCTACCAATCTTTCAAGCGATAGCGGGTAAGTATTTTCACCTGGGACCCAGTGGCGCCGGCACAACCATGAAGCTGGTTGTAAACGCCATCCTCGGCATTGGAATGCAGGCAATTGCGGAAGCCACCGCGTTAGGGGAAAAAGCTGGGCTGAGTCGCGGTGTGCTCCTGCAGGTACTATCCCAAACATCGGTCATCGCCCCGGCTCATACAGGCAAACTTTCCAGAGCGGTCCGCGGCGATTACGGCCCTCAATTCCCGATCCCATTGATGAACAAGGACTTTCGACTGATTCTTCAATTGGCAGGAGACGTTCATGCGGTCATGCCCGCAACATCAGCTGCGTTTCAAATCAACTCCGACGCCCGAGACGCGTATGGCGAAGAGGACTTTTCGGTTGTGATGAAATTCATGGAACAACTTTCTGCGGAGAAGCCTTCGGGCCAGTCCATGTCAGGTTGATGCTTCGCGGGAGGAGAGAAGATCATGTCGACGCTTCGACACTGTCGCCAAAATGAAGGCACAGCCATGCGAAAACTGCACTCCTGTGTGCGACAAATACTTGCAGGGAAAAGGCTTACTTCGACAGACCTGACACACTCTCGTGGAATTTAAAATGCTCCCTTGAAAGGCGGGTGGGCCGACCCTTCATGGGTCCAGTTAAACGTGAATGGCATCGATCGTACATTCCATGGCGACCCGAACATGCCTCTTCTCTGGTATCTCCGCGACGTCTCGGGGGGCTCACCGGGACAAAGTTCGGTTGTGGCATGGCCCTCTGTGGCGCCTGCACCGTCCACAAGAATGGTGAAGGAAGCGATTCGCTCTTGCATAACTCCCGTCAGCGCGGTGGTGGATAACAAGATTCGAACGATCGAGGACATCATCCCACGGATCAGGAAATCGATGAGGTCATGGCCGGCAACATTTGCCGGTGCGGAACCTATCAACGGATTCGCGCGGCAATGAAGTTGGCATCGGGAAAAATCCTATGAGTCAAATCGAAAACGTAAGCCGGCGCGGGTTTCTCAAAGGAATTGTGGGGACGGGAGCGCTTATTCTAGCCGTGCGATACATCCCGCCGAAGCTGAAGCATCGAGGGCCAGTGGACGGTCAAAGCGACGTGGACCGGGCAACACTTCATCCAAATGTCTTTGTGGGAATTGAAACGGATGGAACAGTCCACATCGTCGCACATCGTTCGGAGATGGGCACTGCCATTCGCACCTCTCTTCCATTGGTTGCGGCCGATGAGCTCGACGCCGACTGGAAACGCGTGAAAATTGATCAGGCGATCGGTGATAGTAGATACGGAGATCAGAACACCGACGGCTCCCATTCCATCCGCAGTTTTTTTGAAACCATGCGCGAATGTGGAGCATCCGCGCGTTGGATGTTGGTCCAGACTGCCGCAAAACAATGGAATGTACCTGCGTCAGAGTGCTCCACCGAACCTCACACAGTCGTCCACGGGAAAAGCGGCCGCAAATTGGACTACGGCGAGCTCGTTTCAGCTGCCGCAAAACTCGACGTGCCCAAGAAAGATCAACTCCAGCTTAAGAAACCGGCGGACTGGCGATACATCGGCAAGGGTAAGACCAGCTACGACCTTAAGAATCTCTGTACCGGAAGAGCGATCTACGGAATGGATGCGCGTCTCGACGGTATGGTTTACGCCTCCATCGAACACTCGCCTGTCTTCGGCGGAAAAGTAAAGTCCTACAACGATCAGGAAGCCCTAAAAGTTCCGGGCGTGCACCAAACTTTGCTCATCGATCCGTTCAAGCCGCCAGCGGCGTTCCAGCCGCTCGGTGGGATTGCCGTTCTGGCGGACAACACCTGGGCGGCCTTCCAAGGTCGCAAGAGACTGAAAATCGACTGGGAAAATGGCCCGAATGAGTCTTACGACTCCAGCGAATACAAGAGAGAACTCCAGGAAACGGCCCGTAAGCCCGCCAAAGTCATTCGCAGCATCGGCAATGCGAATTCCGCGTTAGCCGATGCGTCCGTCTCCAATGTATTCGAAGCCGAATACTATGTTCCTTTGCTGGCCCATGCGCCCATGGAGCCCGTGGTTGCTCTTGCGGAATTTAAGGAAGGGAAAGTGACCGCTTGGGCGCCAACACAGAATCCTCAGGCCGTGCAGGCAATTATTTCCAGTGAACTGGGCATTCCCAAAGAAAATGTCATCTGCAACGTTACTCTCCTCGGCGGCGGCTTCGGAAGAAAGTCCAAGCCGGATTATGTCGCCGAAGCGGCCGTGCTCTCCAAAAAAGTGGGCCGCCCCGTGAAAGTCGTATGGACTCGTGAAGATGACATCAAGTTCGACTACTACAACGCCGTCGCTGCCATGTATTTCAAAGCCGCTTTAGATGCGAAAGGGAAACCAACTGCGTGGCTCCAGAGATCGGTCTTTCCTCCCATCACGTCTATTTTTAATGTGAACGAGGTCTACGGCGACCCTCCGCACCTCGCCCAGGGCTGGACCGACATGCCGTACGACCTTCCAAACATTAGTATTGAGAACGGGCCGGCCAAGGCACACGTGCGCATCGGTTGGCTGCGCTCCGTCGCGAATATTTATCATGGCTTCGGAGTTCAGAGCTTTACGGATGAACTCGCGCATCGCGCCTATCGCGATCCGCTCGAATACCTGCTGGATCTCATTGGTCAACCGCGCACTCTCGATTTCAAGAATGTCGAGTATCCCAATTACGGCGCTTCCTACGACGCCTACCCTTGGGAAACCGGACGGCTCCGGCACGTCACTGAACTCGTCGCCGAAAAATCCGGCTGGGCAAAGAAGAAGAGCGTAAAAGGCCACGGTCTTGGTATCGCCGCACACCGCAGTTTCTTGACCTATGTGGCGACCGTCGTCGAAGTTGAAGTGAACGACAAGGGAGAAATTCGTATTCCGCGCGTCGATACCGCGCTGGACGCGGGCTTGGTCGTCAATCCCGAAATCACCCGCGCACAGTTCGAAGGCGCTGCTGTCTTCGGGACGAGCATCGTGCGCAGTGGAGAAATTACGGCAAAAAATGGCGTCATTGAACAGTCCAATTTCAACGACTATCCGGTAGCCCGTTTCGACGAGGCTCCACATCATACGAACGTCTACATAGTAGATAGCACTGCTCCACCCGCCGGTGTAGGCGAGCCAGGCGTGCCGCCCTTCGTCGCCGCACTCTGCAATGCAATCTACGCCGCCACAGGCAAACGTATCCGAAATCTCCCACTCTCTTCGAGCGGACTCTTCGGATAAAGACTTTGTGCCCATTAAGGAGCCATCACAGAACAACCGACGAAAAAGGACAAAACGACAACATGCTGGAAATCATCAACATCGACGGCACCATTAAGAGTTCACGAGTCCGCTGGCTACTCGATCAACACGGTGTTGGGATCGCCCATCAAAGAAGTAAGCGGCTGGTCCTTGTCGAAGAGCGACTCCGCCGCAACGGCGCCATTCTTCACGAAAATATTCGCCATCCAGTCGGCCCGGCAAATCCGCCGTGTGGCGTAGTCTTCTGCGCCAAATGGCATTTTCCGGGCTTCCATGGTTTGCTCTAAGAGCGTTCGAGGAAACAAGGAGAAGGTAGTTTTGCTATGAGTATTCGGTATTGGAGTTGTGTTGCCGCTCTTTGTTTCACGGTGAGCGGCGTCGCTGGAGACGGCCAAGTCCCCGTCCCCTCGCCTCCCGACGTCCGGTCGCAGAGTCGCGTCGCTTTTTTTACGCTTCACGCGGCCCTCAGTGCCGATGGCCGGGATGCTTTCTCCTATAACGGCAAGAGTATTGCTCCAGTGATCCGCGTTTTTCCCGGCGATACGCTCAAGATCGATTATGTGAACGACCTGCCCGTTCACTCCACAGGAAGCTGCGCCGTTTCTCCCTGCAGGGACATGACAAATCTCCATTTTCATGGTCTAGAGATTTCACCACAGGCCCCGCAGGACAATGTTATCGACATGATGGCCATGCCAGGCGACACGCTCCACTATGTCGTCCAGATTCCCCCAGATCATCCTCCCGGGCTCTTCTGGTATCACACACATCCGCATGGTGAGAGTCACCGCCAGGCACTCGACGGCATGTCCGGTGCCATTGTCATCGAAGGGATGGACCGCTATGTCCCCGAACTACGCAATTTACGCGAGCAGGTGCTCCTCGTACGTGGCGATTCCATCGAACATGCTCGCGATGCCAGCGTCTTTTTGCGTCGCGTTGAAGCGCAAGCTTCCTCGTGCGGAAACAAGCCTGATGAAACAGATCGAATTTTCAGTGTGAACGCTGAAATTCGTCCGACAATTGGCATTTACCCGGGCGAGCGCCAGTTCTGGCGCATTGTCAACGCCTCCGCCGACCGCTACATCGATCTTCAACTTGATGGCGAGAAATTCGAAGTCGTTGCGCTGGATGGCTTGCCTCTCGCTTACCATGACCCCAAGAATCCCATAAAGATTGTGGAACACGCGTTAGTGCCTCCAGCCGGGCGTCTGGAAGCGGTTGTCACCGGTCCAGCCGCAAATGCCCACGCGACTCTTCGAACACGCTGTGTAAATACTGGGCCAGACGGTGATCCGGACCCAGCTATGGTGCTCGCCGATGTTAGGCCTCCTTCTTCGGCACCACCCGTAAAGCAAAAGATCAATGTCGATCTCAGGCAGCCGGAATATAAGCAGATTGATCTGCGAGCTTTCGAAGCTTCAGAACCCGATTTCGTCATGTCCTTTACTGAAGACAAGAATGGTTTCTATATCAACAATCAAAAGTACGAACCGGAATCCGCTCCCATGACGAGTGCGCGCGTGGGGACCTACCAGCACTGGCGCGTTCTCAACAAAACGGCAGAATTGCATCCCATGCATATCCACCAAGTACATTTCCTCGTTTATGCCGAAAATGGAGTGCCCCTGGAGCACTCCGTATGGTTGGACACCGTAAACGTGCCATTCGGCGGGTCAGTTGACGTCATTATGGACTTTACTAATCCCATCATCAAAGGTATGTCCCTCTTCCACTGCCATATCCTCAATCATGAAGATAAGGGAATGATGGCCAAGATCCTATTCGAATGACTGGACAAATGACATTTCAGCTCAGAATATAATCCGATGAAGTAAGACCAGTATGTTCCGATTGCCGTGACTGACCCTATATAAGTAGAATGTTCCGATGCGATCAGTTGCGACCGGAACTGCTGGTGAGTTTCCCGCAACACTCGGGATGTTGAGGCAGGCTGGAGCTATCCCACCCACCGCCCAAAGCCTGGACAAGCAGCACAGCGTTCACCATACGACGGCCGAGAATATTAACCGCAGTGACCTTATTGGCGAGAGCTGCGCTCTGAGCCGTGATCACTTCCAAATAGCTAGTCACTCCGCCCTTGTAACGTGTCGTAGCAAGTTCCAGGTATTTCTGAGCTGCAATCACAGCCTGATCCTGAGTCTGAGCTTCTTTCTCCAGTATTCGCAGTGCGGCTACATTGTCTTCTACCTGTTGAAAACCAGTAAGTACGGTCTCGCGATACGAAGCCACCGATTGATCGTAGGCAGCGATAGCCTGGTCTGAGTACGCTCGGCGTCGCCCTACATCGAAAAGCGTCACTATTGCGGACGGCCCAACTGACCAGAGAACGCTGGGGCCGGACAGCAACGTCGTGATCGAGCCACTCTCAAAACCTCCAAGAGCTGCCAAGTTAATAAGAGGATAGTAGGCGGACTTGGCCACTCCAACCTGCGCGTTAGCGGCTGCCATGCGTCGCTCAGCACCTGCAATGTCGGGTCGGCGCTCGAGCAGCTCTGAGGGCACGCCGGTTGGAATTGGAGGAGGCGGCGCGGTCAGCGGCAGCGGAGGAAGACTAAAGGAGGATGCAGGTGTGCCGATTAGAGTTGCAACCGCATGCTCGTATTGCGCGCGGAGCACGCCGACGTCGGTGGCTTGCGCACGAGTGGTCTCAAGTTGCGTTTTGGCCTGTTGGACCTCCAACTCGGAAGCGATTCCTCCTTGAAACCTAGTCTCCGTCAAGTCAAAAGCCTGCTGATACTGTGCCACGGTCGAGTTCAGTAGGTGTTCCTCGGCGTCAAGACTGCGAGCCAAGAAGTAATACAAAGCAAGTTGCGCGTGCATAGACAGGTTCACGGTTGCCAGATCGGCTGCGCTGGCTTGGGCCTGCTCGCGATAAGACTCGACTGTACGGCGCACGCGTCCCCAGACGTCGACCTGATACGACAATTCGAAGGGTAATTGAAAATCGTTATAGGTGACGCCACTGGAGAACGGACTGCGGGGCGTGCGATTGGCGGATACCTTGGTGCGGGTTGCGGACCCCAGCGCGTTCACGGTCGGAAAATAATCGGCCCGGTGGTAGCGGAGAAGGGCGCGAGCCTGCGTATATTGGGCCTGCGCCACCTTTAGGTTCTGGTTTGAGACATTTACTTTTTGCTCGAGCGCGTTCAACTCGGGATCCTGAAACATCTCCCACCAGTTTCCACCTAGATTCTGCTCGTTCGGCTGGGCAGGCTTCCAATTCCCAACCTCTTTATAAGTTGGAGGAATTTCAGCGGCCGGGCGCTGATATTTTGGCCCCACGGCACAACCCACAATTGAGAGCGCGCTGGCGAGACCGACGCAGACCTGTGCTCGCTTCCAATGTCGAGTCCCTGAATTGGGGTTTTGAAGTAAACTCACTGCCCCCCTCCTGTGTTATTCCCAGGTGCAGTCTTTGCGATCTGTACTTGTTGTCCGGTGAGAACGGAATCCGGTGGATTCTGAATGACCGATTCATCGCCATTCAGGCCCGTTACGATCTCGATCTGATTCCCGAAATCGTGACCAGGCGTCACTTGTGTGAGCACCACTTTGCCGTCTTTCACAACCGCCACCTGCAGACCTTCCGATCGAAACAACAGAGTGTCTACCGGCAAAAGGTAAGTGGAGGCGAGCCCCGGCAGCTTCAAATGGACTTCGGCATATGAGCCGGAGAGTAACTGGCCAGTAGGATTGTCCACGTCAACTTCCACCTGCAAGGTGCGGGTTGCGTAGTTGATTGCATTGGCGCTACGTATCAGCTTCCCGGCGAAGCGCTGCCCGGGAAACTCAGCGAGTGTCAGCTCTGCCGTCAGCCCTGGCGTGGCAGCTTGTGAATACTCTTGGGGCACATAGACATACACTCGCAATTTCGCGGGCTGCGCGATATGGAAGAGGTCGGTTCTTGTGCCTAGGGCGCTACCGGAATTGATGAGGTCGCCGACATCGATGTTACGCACAGTAACAATGCCGTCGAACGGAGCATAGATTTTCTCGAAGGACTGCAGTGTTTCTAGTTGCCTCACGTTGGCTCGCATCGCTCCAACGGTGGCTTGATTTGCATTGTAAGTTCCCACGGCATTGTCTACATCCTGTTGAGCTACTGCATTGGTCTTCAACAGTCCCTGGTAGCGGTTTTTGGTAATCTCTGCGAGCTTGAGATTGGCCTCGGTTGTGGCCAGATTGCTACGCGACTGTTGCAACTGCTGGTCAACTTCTGGTGTGTCGATCTCAGCGAGAAGCTGGCCCTTCTTCACGCGCGCTCCAATGTCGACATACCACCGCTTCAGATAACCATTGGTACGAGAAAAGATCGGAGCCGTCATGTAGGGTTGTACGTTACCCGGCAACACAAGCTCGTGCGATGGCGCGGAACGCTGGGGAGAAACGACGTTGACCGAGGGCACGGCCATAGCCGCAGTTTCGGCGTTCACGATGGCGCGCGCCCGGACACGCCGAAGAATGCCGGATACCAAAATCCCTCCGACCGCAAGAAAAACTATAGCGGCGACGAGCCAGCGAAGTCTCACGGGATGTTTCCCGCTGAACGCGCTTTGAATTTGCGACCCGTTCGCGACAGCTTCTGTTTCTGTTTTTGACGGCATTGGTATCCTCTTTGCTCCTAAAGAGCTCTATTGTTGAATTCCGGTCTCGGCCGGGCGATGACGGAGGCTATGGATCATACTGAACACCGTTGGAACGAAGAACAGTGTAGACACCGTGGCGAAGAGCAGTCCGCCAATGACGGCGCGGCCTAGCGGTGCATTCTGTTCGCCTCCTTCTCCCATCCCGATCGCCATTGGGAGCATTCCGATGATCATTGCCAGAGCTGTCATTAGTACCGGTCGGAATCGCGCAAATCCTGCCTGCACGGCCGCTTCCGCCGCAGAGTGTCCTGCAGCCAATTGTTCTTTCGCGAAGCTAACTACCAGGATGCTGTTCGCCGTTGCCACTCCGACGCACATAATCGACCCTGTAAGTGCGGGCACGCTGACCGTCGTGCCGGTCACAAACAAGAGCCACACAATTCCCGCAAGTGCTGCTGGAAGCGCCATCAGAATAATGAATGGGTCGAGCCACGATTGAAAATTCACGACAATGAGGAGGTAAACCAGGGCGATGGCAAATGCGAGCCCTGTCAACAAACCCACGAAAGATGACCGCATCGTCTGGATCTGGCCACGTACTATGATCTGCGAGCCGCGGGGAAGCTCTTTCTGGCTACTGTTCAGAATCGAGGAGATATCCCGCGAAACGGCTCCGAGGTCACGGCCCTGAACGGCGCCGAATATATCGATGACCGGAGCAACATTGTAATGAGAAACCACGCTCAACTCGGAATTGCGGCTGAACGAGGAAAGACTCGCAAGTATGGAGGGCGGTGCGGTGCCCGTGCCAGTGACCGGAATGTTCTCCAGATCCTGCAATGATTGAACCCGGTACTGCGGTGTTTGCGTCGCGATCTGATAACTCACGCTATTCTTCGGGTCCAGAAAGAAGGTCGGTGCAGTCTGGAAGCTCCCGCTCAGCGTTATCAAGAGATTGCTCGCAACTTCTCGCTGCGTGAAACCGATTTCTCGGGCCTTCGTCCGATCCACATCAATATGAAACTTCGGCTGGTCAAAGGTTTGCTGAATGCGGAGATCCGATGTCCCCGAAACGTACTTCACCCTCTCCAGGAGCTTGTCCGCGAATTGTCGGTTGGCCTGCAGATTATTTCCGATAACTTGAATATCGATCGGGGCAGGCAAACCAAAGTTCAAGATTTGAGTCACCATATCTGAAGGTAGGAAATAGAAAGTAACTCCAGGAAAATCCCGTGCCAGCTTCAACCTTAAGTCATGCACATAACCTGCTGTTGGTTGATGCTTCGGGGCGAGCGCGACCATGATGTCCGCATCTCCCGTTCCGATTGGCGCCGAACTGCTGTAGGAAAGATTGATTCCGCTATAAGGTAATCCGATGTTGTCGATCACCCCGGCAAACTCGGCAGGTGGTATTTGGTTTCGAATCTCGGCTTCTACGCGGTCACACAAGGCGGCCGTCTCTTCAATGCGCATGCCGGTCGGGGCACGGAGATGCAGTGTGAATTCGCCACTATCCACAGACGGGAAGAAATCTTGTCCCAGCCACGGGTAGAGCCCAAAGGAAAGTGCGCACGCAGCGAGAAAGCAACCGGCAAAAACACGGCGGCGATGGACACAGGCTTCGAGCATTCCGCGATACCCGGCCCGAATCCTCTCAAAGCCGCGTTCAAACCACGCTTGAAACCGCACTAGAGGATTCTTGCTCGGTGCAGATCCGTTTGAGTGTTCTCCAGCATGAGCTTTGAGAAGATATTTGGCCATGGTTGGTACGAGAGTGCGCGACAGGAGGTAAGAAGCCAGCATCGCGAATACGACCGCCTCCGCCAAAGGCACAAAGAGATAACGAGCGACCCCGGTGAGCAAAAACATAGGCACAAAGACGATGCAGATGCTGAGTGTTGAAACCAGCGCTGGCACTGCGATCTGCTCCGCCCCTGCAAGAATCGCTTCTTCCGTCTCCTTGCCTTTAGCAAGAAAGCCGTGAATGTTTTCGATGGTGACCGTCGCATCGTCCACCAGGATGCCGACAGCCAGCGCCAGACCGCCAAGAGTCATGATATTGATGGTCTCTCCCAAAAAGCTGAGAAGAATGATTGAAGTCAAAATTGACAGAGGAATCGAAATAGCGATAATGAGCGTACTGCGCCAACTTCCAAGAAACAGAAGAATCATGACACCCGTAAGGCAGGCCGCGATCAGTGCCTCGCGCAAAACTCCGGAAATAGCGCCGCGGACGAAAATAGATTGATCGCCAAGGGGCCGAATTTGAAGGTCCGGCGGAAGCGTCGCCTTGATGCTTGGCAAGCGCTGCTTGATCGCAGAGATGATGTCCAAAGTAGATGCGTTCCCGATCTTCTGAATCGTCATTAGGGTCGATCGCCGCCCGTCGACGCGAACGATGTTAGTCTGCGGGGGGAATCCATCGCGAACGAAGGCGACGTCGCGAATGTAAATCGTCGTACCTCCGACAGCTTTGATCGGAAGGTCATTCAGCCCTGCGATTGTCGTGGGGCTCCCATTCATGTCCACGTTATATTCGAATTTTCCGATCTTGGCCGTTCCGGACGGGAGAATGAGGTTCTGAGCGCTGATGGCATTCACTACGTCAAGAGGAGACAGGCCTTTCGACTGCAATGCTGCAGTGTTCAAATCTACTTGAACCTGGCGCTGTTTCCCGCCATAGGGATATGGAATAGCCGTGCCCGGCACAGAAGTGAGCTGGGGCCGGAGAAAATTCAGACCAAGGTCATTCAACTGTTGCTCCGAAAGCGTAGGGCCGGAGAGAGCCAACTGGAGAATGGGCACGCTGGAAGCGCTGTACGTGATGATCAGCGGCGGCGTCGTGCCTGCTGGCAACTGCTTGAGTTGCGTTTGGGATTGGCCTGCAATCTGCGCAATCGCCATACTGATATTGACGCCCGGATGGAAAAACACTTTTATGACAGCGACGCCATTTAATGACTGTGACTCGAGATGCTCAATATCACTCACGATTGTCGTTAAGTTACGCTCTTGAAGAGTGATGATCCGGTTGGACATCTCTGTTGGTGAGAGCCCTACGTAGTTCCAAATGATGCTCACGACAGGAATGTTAATGTTTGGAAAAATGTCCGTTGGGGTGCGAAAAATCGAGAGCGTTCCTAGGATCAAAATCAGAATAGCTAACACTACGAACGTGTATGGCCGTCTCAGTGCGACTCTAACAATCCACATAATTACCTCGTGCGGTTTTAAATCCTGACAAGATGCCTGGGACCTGATCTGGCTCAAGCAACCAGTTCCGCCGATCCCTGAATGCATGTATCGTTCCACTGCAAGCGGGTGGTGGAGATACTTGAACGTTCGTCGTCGTCGTGGGACGAGGTCTTAACGTGCCCTATTTTCATATACCTATCGAAAGCAAATAGAATCCGAAGGGGTGTGAGACTTTGGCGTTCCGCAAGATGCGCTTAATTAACATGTCTCAAGTGGCGCGTTAATGACTCGCGTCGAAATGGTGACGCAAGATCCGGGGTAACTTCGTAACCACGGCAACGCTGCCCGAGGGATTGTCCCTATATAAACCGCCTGGCGCTGTTTTCAAATCCGCTCACATCGTTTAAGGATTGGCATTCCCCGTGCATTAAGGGCTGCGTCTCGCTCGGGAGGAGCTGGACGCAAGGAACATCGAATGAGAACTGCCGCCAGACAGCAATTGGATCCGACAATCCGCAGCAACGATACACGTGACTTCCACGGTTCCATGCGGGCCAAGATCGTCGGACAGGAAGAAGGAGTTCAGGCGCTGGTAGACCTATATCAGGTCTTTTGCGCCGGACTGAACTCGCAAGGACGGCCAGTCGGCAACCTGTTGTTCTTGGGACCTACCGGATCGGGTAAAACTCGCATTGTCGAAGCAGCCGCGGAAATTCTCTTCGGGAATGCGCGCGCGATAATTAAGGTGGACTGCGCCGAATTTCAGCATTCCCACGAAATTGCCAAGCTGATCGGATCACCTCCGGGCTATTTGGGTCATCGTGAGACACATCCTCTGATCACCCAGGAAGCCCTGGCACAGAGCTACACGAATAAGGTGAAGCTGTCGTTCCTGCTGTTCGACGAGATCGAAAAGGCTTCCGATGCTCTATGGCAGCTTCTATTGGGAATGTTGGACAAAGCGACTTTGACTTTGGGCGACAATCGCTGTGTAGATCTGTCCCGGACAGTTATCTTTCTAACCTCCAACCTGGGTGGGGGCGAAATTACGGAACTCATGAGCGGCGGGATGGGCTTCGTGCAGCCAAACGATATGCAAGTTACAGGATTAGACCTGAAGGTGGAGCGTACAGCCATAGAAGCTGCACGTCGCAAATTTTCGCCAGAATTCATGAACCGCTTGGATAAGGTAGTCGTTTTTCACCCTTTGCGGAGGGATCATTTGGAACAAGTTCTGGAGATCGAGCTGGGCGAAGTCCAGCAGCGAGTATTGGAAACTGCTAAAGAACAATTTCTTTTTCAGGTAACGGATCCGGCGCGGGAATTCTTACTTCATGAAGGTACGGACCAGCGCTATGGTGCGCGGCATCTCAAGCGGGCCATTGATCGCCATGTTGTCCATCCTCTTGCTAATCTCCTTGCCACGGATCAAGTACATCTTGGCGATCTGATCTGCATCGATTGGGATCACAGCCAGGAACGCCTGACGTTCACTCGCGAAGGCGAGGATGTGGCGATACCGACTCGCCGCTTCGACCCGTCCGCAGCGATGCGCTCCGCTCTTGCGAGCACGGGAGAATTTGTAGAAGCACCTGCCATCATGGTCACTTCGGAAGGTTCGCCGCTCATCGCACGATAGACTGGACCGTCCGACGGTGCTGAGAACAAGAGTCTTTGCCATCCCGGGGAAATACGGCATCTGACCCGAGTTTCGGTCCTGACGCACTACTACATTATTCTCCGCAGTGATTCCGAGCGCTGGGACTCTGCGCCGACCAAATCCACATTGTGTTGCCGCACGGGTCGTGAGATTCCCAGCTTCTGCATCTTTGCGATTAGGGTGGTGCGCTTAAGGCCCAGCTTGACGGCCGCACCGTTCGCGCCGCCGATCACCCAACCCACTGCCTCCAGCGTGCGCAGAATCAGATTGCGTTCGGAGTCCCGCAGAGTAGTTTGCAGCGGAGAAACCGTGACTCCCTGTGTCCCTACTGTAAGCAAAGGATTGGGAAGCACTCCATCGTTCGAAAGAATCACAGCACGTTCGATCAGGTTCTGTAGCTCGCGGATGTTTCCGGGCCACTGGTACGAGCTGAGTGCAGACATCGTTTCCGCAGGAATGTGTTCGATTGGCTTACCCATCCGGCGGCCAAAAATCTCAACAAAATGTGCCACCAGGGCCGGAATGTCTTCGCTGCGCGCTCGCAATGGTGGTAGCAGGACAGGGAACACATTCATACGGTAATAGAGATCGCTGCGAAATTCGCTCCGTTTCACCATGCCCGCCAAATCTCGGTGGGTGGCCACTACGAGGCGAACGTCCACCTTGTGAGTCCGAGTGCTGCCCAATCGCTCGAACTCCTGTTCCTGCAGTACACGCAGGAGTTTGGGCTGCAGTGCCAACTGAATATCGCCCACCTCATCCAGGAAGAGCGTCCCTTTGTCGGCCATTTCGAAACGACCGACCTTCTGCGCAATAGCGCCTGTAAAAGCGCCCTTCTCATGGCCAAATAGCTCGCTTTCCAGTAGATCGAACGGAATCGCAGCGCAATTCAGTTTTATGAACGGGCGTCCGCACCGCGAGCTGATGTTGTGGATCGCCCGCGCGATCAGCTCCTTGCCGGTGCCGGTTTCTCCCTGGATAAGAACGGTGGAATCCGTAGACGCGACGCGTTCGACTTGTTCGAGCACCACTTCCAGCGCAGGACTCTTACCTATCACTTGCTCGAATCGGCGCTGATTACGGTCCTGGTCACTGGACCCGAATCTGTCGAAAGTTCCCACCGAGAACCTCCTGGCGCACCAGGATACACGCGTCCGTTACGGGCTCAGCTCGCCAGAGCCGCCCGAACGCTCTCGAGCAGGGCTTCGTCGTCGAACGGTTTTGCCAGAAACTCCACCGCGCCTGCTCTCAAAGCTTGCATCCGCATTTTTACGTCGCCATGTGCCGTGATGAAGATGATCGGAATCCTGCAACGGTCGGCGTTCAGCTGCGCCTGCAGTTCCAAACCGGACATTCCCGGCATACGGATGTCCGCGATCAGACATGCAATCTGGTGCTGTTGACCGGATTGCAGGAATTCCTCGGCCGACGCAAACGCTTGTGCCGGAAGGCCAACTGCTTTCAGCAGGCCCTGCAGTGCGTTGCGCACTAAATCATCATCATCGACGATAGCGACTAATTTCGTCTTTCCCTGAATGACCATAATAGGAACCTAGCAGCGTCGCCAAAGCGGCGCAATTATGCTTTGGTATAGCAGTTCTAATACCGCCGCGACCAGAGACGAAGCTACAACTTTAGAGGGGTACTTGAGAAGGCGTCAGTTATACAGGAGGACTGCCAACTGGCAAACTGTCCCGTAACAATTGTGGCGTTAGACTACTTCTTGGCGGGCGGAAGCTCAAGCTTAGCCGCCATTCTAACCAATTCGGCCAATGATTCAGCCTGCATTTTCCTCATCGCGTGACCGCGATGGATCTTCACCGTGATTTCGCTGGTCCCGAGCTCAGAAGCTATTTGCTTGTTGAGCATGCCCGAAACCACCAGGCTCATGACCTCGCGCTCGCGCGTGGTCAGCGTCTCGTAGCGTTTTCGCAACTCGGCAAGCTCACTCTGCTGTTGGCGCGCCAACCGGTCGCGGTCCAAACCCTGGTGGATCGCATCCAGCAAGTCCTGATCCCGGAAGGGCTTGGTCAGGAACTCGACCGCACCCGATTTCATGGCCTTCACCGTCATCGGAATATCTCCATAACCGGTGATGAAGATGATGGGAATTTGGACCCCCACGTCAGCCAACTCGCGCTGAAAGTCCAGGCCATTGACTCCTGGAAGTCTCACGTCCAGAACAAGGCAACTCGGCCCGTCTGGCCGCTTGCTGCGTAGGAACTCTTGCGGCGTCCCGAAAGACTCGGACCGCAAGCCCACCGACTTCAGCAGTCCTTGGATGGATGCACGCACATCGGCATCGTCATCAACAACGAACACCGTGGGAGCGCTTGCGGACGTCATTTATGTGCCCCGGCGTCGGTGGGTAGAGTAAGACAAAAGCTTGCGCCACGCGGCGAGTCGTCGATAGCCCACAAGCGGCCGCTATGCGATTCAATGATGGAGCGGCTGATGGACAGTCCCATCCCGGTTCCATGAAGCTTGGTGGTAAAGAACGCATTGAAGATTTGGTCCGCCTGCTGCGGGGCTAGTCCGACGCCGGTATCGCTGACGGAGATCAGCAATTTATCATTTTCGGCGCGGCGCGAATTAATAATTAGCTCGCGCGTACCATCCACGTCCTTCATCGCGTCGATGCTCTTGACAACGAGGTTCATCAGCCGCTGCTGCAGTTGCACGCGATCTCCCATGACCTGGGAAAGATCCGCCGCCAGCTCCGTCCGAATTAATATGTTGTATCGCACTGTCTCGCTGCGAGCGAGGACGATCACCTCTCGAATGACGTCAAGGTAGCTGCCCTGGAGCGACAGCAGAACGACAATAATCAGATACAGACACGTAGTCGTACCGAAATCTAGCCGGAGTCGGAAGCAGAGAAAGGTCGGTAATGCGAGAGCAATGCTGCCGGACATACATGGAGTGACTGCGTGCCAGAATCTATAGTTTTGGTTACGCACCATGGAACTCGCCTCCGCAGCATCTGGCGATGGAACTGTAACCGCTTGCGCGGTAGCACGCTCGGATAGGGATACTCCTAATTGGCTCGGTGGGTATGGTGATTCGTGTCCGGCTTAGCCATACTTGCCGCCGTGCTCAAGCATAATTGACCTTAGGGTTGTGAACAATTGACTCCTGCCATGGTCGCTGAACGTCTCGCGGTCTTCTTGGTGAACGGTCCTTCCAGAATGTCGGGACGCGATCGGCCTGCCCGCTGATGAACAAAAACGGGAAACTCAACACATCCGCATCCCAAACTCTCCTCTCAACCAATGCCAACGGACCGAGCGCTGATAGAAGCGGCGGCCGAGGTAGCACGAATCGCTGAACCATTCCAACGTAGCTTCGTGCCTGTGAAAACGGAAGGGATAGCGCCGCGAGATATTCAATCCACGTTAACATTTTCGTAACATACCTCCCTTACGCTTCCTTCATTCCGTGTCAGTTGCCATCAAACATCACCACCAATCGGTGCGAATTAGTAAGGTGTGTGGTTTTAATCCAAAGGAAGCATTTAGATGAACTGGACGCAACTCATAACAGTGGCAGCACTAGGAATCATCTGGGCGGGCTGCGGCAAAGTTGGGTAACAAGTCCACTCCATTCCTTGGTGGAAAGTCTTGTGCAGGGGTAGGCGAGAGAAAGACGTGAAATCGCCTGAGTTGAAAATTCCGAGGAGGAAGTGATGAAAGTGAAATTATTCCGTCTGCTGATGCTGGCGGGTGCTGTGTTTTTGTTGGTAGGAACGCCGGAGGACTCTTTTGCCCAAATGGATCAAGGCCGAATCGTGGGCCAGATTGTGGACACAAAAAGTGCCTCCGTTCCCCACGCTAAGGTGATTGTCCGGAATGAGCGCATCGGCGAGTCACGCACTGTAGAAACCAATGATGAAGGAAATTACCAGCTTCTTGCTCTCAAGCCTTCTTTCTACACGATCAGTATAAATGCCGACGGATTTGCTCCTGCGGAAATGACCAGCGTTCAACTCAGCGTCGGTCAGGAAATTCACCGGAACTTCACTCTGCAATTGGCGTCGGTGAACGAAAGTGTTGAGGTTGTCGTAAACCTGGAAGGGGCCATTGACACCAGCTCCGCGAGCATGGGCGCCAATGTTAACCAACGCGAAATTACCGAGCTTCCCCTGAATGGTCGGCAGGTTTCGCAACTCTTTTTGCAGGCGCCTGGCTCGCAGAATAATGGCACAGGTACCTTTGGCGAGATCCGCCTCAGCGGGCGGTCTTGGGAAGAGAACGCTATTCGTTACGACGGCATCGAGGGAAGCAACGTCATAAGCGGCGCCCCGGGGGTCCTCAATGACGAGCTCAATACTCCCTTCCGCCTTCAAGCCAGCCTCGAGAACATTCAGGAATTCCGTATCGAATCCAACAGTTATCCCGCTGAATATGGCACTGGCTCTGGCGGGCAGATTACTTTGATCACCAAGTCCGGCTCGAATGCTTTCCATGGCTCGGCGTTTGAGTATTTTCGGAATGACAAACTGGATGCCCGCAATTTCTTTGATCCGGTGCAAAAATCGGAGCTCCGCCTCAACCAGTTCGGCGGATCGCTAGGCGGGCCCATCGTGAAGGACAAGCTCTTCTTTTTCGGCTATTACGAAGGCTACCGTCTACGCGCCGGAATCAACAGTATTGAAGCGGTTCCGAAGGCGGCCACGCAGGCGGTTAACGGTCAGACCCCCAGCGAGGTGGATCCTCGCATTCTGCCGTTGCTTCCCGCATTCATCGGCAAGGGCGCGGTCATCATGCCAGGGGCAACCAAGGATCCTAACAGTCCCTTCGACATCTACCGCCTGAATGGCCTCTCGACCGTTGACGAAAACTCCGGTGGCCTCCGCGTGGACTATCGCATAAACCAGCGGCACACTTTGTATGCCCGCATGTTCCGGGATCAAGGCAATTGGATTTCTCCCGAAGGCGTCACCGGGCGCGAGCTCTTCGTGACCCTGAACCCGCAAAATGCCGTCCTCTCTCTTCAGAGCAACCTTAGGAGCACGCTGGTCAACGAAGCCAAGGTCGGTTTCAACGAGGCGCTCTCCCGAATCAATGGTGTGGCGCCAGTGATACCCGGAGTCGATCTCTCTGCCATTGCCGTCAGTATTTCCGGCAACGTGGCCAACTCTGGAATTGTTGGGCAGGGCTCCGATACGGGTGTAGCAACGCCCGGCGGATTGGTTCGTTCGAATAGCGCGTCCAACGGCCAAGCCCAGCCTTACACTCCGTACTCGCTTTCATTTATCGATAGCCTGTCATGGCTAGCCGGCAAGCACAGTCTCAAGTTCGGAGTAGAAGTCCGCGCGCTTCGACTTTACACGGATCGTATCGGAGGGAGCACTTATACCTTCCTAAATCTGAACAATTTCCTTAAAAATACTCTCGCGTCGACCGCCTATCTCAGCCCTGTGAGCAGCCCCACCCCTTATAATACGGGCGCTACAGGTAACCGCCTCCTGAAAGAGGAATACTACATCGGCTACGCGCAGGATGAATTCAGAATCCGCCCACACCTCACGCTAAATTACGGCCTGCGCTACGAATATTTCGCGCCGATGCGTGAAGACCGCAACCTGTACATCGGATTCGACACGAACACCGGAGTAATGAGCAGCCCGAACTTCTGCTACTCGCCCGTGCTTCCGCAGACTGCACCCGGACTATGCCCGGGCGGCGCCAGAGACTGGTACAAGTCCAGCGCGGGAAACTTCGGCCCGCGCGTGGCAATTGCCTGGTCCCCGTTCTCGTCACAACAGGGAACATTTGGAGGTGACCACACTGTTTTGCGCGCTGGATTTGGCATCCTGTTCGGCCCTCCACAGGCCGAAACTTTGCTTCAGCCGGTCGAGAGCGACCGCGTCTGGATGAGCCGTAGTGGAGGGAGTTACTGCGGTACAACCGACCCTACGTGCCCAACTACGCCACAAAACTTGACGGCCTTCTTCACCAATCCGGCGAACATCAACAACCGACAAGCTCAGGTACGCGCCTATGCCCCGGACTTTACGGTTCCCGAGCGTATTTATCAATACACTGCCTCGTGGCAACAACAGTGGGGTTCCAAACTGGTGAGCACAGTCGCGTACGTCGGTAGCCAGGGACGCAATCTGTTCTTGCGTAACATCACCAATAGAATCGTCTCCGTTCGCAACAACACCGTTAACGGTAGCGCCATTGTTGTTCGTCAGTTTGACATTGATAAGGGCGGAAACACTGTTTTGCGTCCCTACACTGAAATCGACTACAAGACCAGCGGCGGCCACGATAGCTACAATTCTCTACAGGCTCAATTGGTTCGCCGCTCCAGTTCCGGCCTGACCCTCAGCGCTCAGTACACCCTGTCAAAGAGCTTTGGAAATTCGGCCGGGTACAAGGAAGCTCTTACCGTCGGCAATCCCTTTGACTTCGAATATGACAATGGCTACAACCTCTTCGATGTGCGGCACTCCGCCAATGTGAGCGCCCTTTACGACTTGCCGTTTGGCAAGGGCAAGCACTATCTCAGCGATGCGAACGGCTTGGCTCAAGCGGTGCTTGGCAATTGGGAACTGGGCACCATCGTCAGCGTGCGCTCCGGTCTACCCATTGACATGCGCATTGTTCGTCCCGATGTGGTCTACTTAAATCGGGCCACTGGCATCATCTCCACCTCGCAAATCAGCGGCTGCACCCCTGGTGTGAATTGCCTCACGGCCATCATCAATACTCCGGGTGGCGGCGCTTCGCGAAATGTTCGTCGGCCCGACCTGATTGCTGGCGTGGATCCGTTCTTGCCGAATGGCTGGCTGAATCCCGCGGCGTTCACCGTCCCCCAGCCTGGGACGTACGGAAACCTGCAGCGCGGCGCGTTGCATGGTCCGGGTTACGTGCAGACCGATTTGACCGTGGCGAAGAGGTTCCCGGTTCGCGAATCGCTGAACCTGGAATTTCGCGCGGAAGTTTACAACCTCTTCAATCACACAAATTTCCAGAATCCGATCGCCACACTCGGCGCTGGTTTAGGCGCCACGACGCAACCTGGTATGCCCTTTACGGTGGAAACGGCGGGCGCTGGAGGGCGCTTCGGGCAATTCAACCAGACTGTTTCCAGGACGGTTGGCACTGGAACCAACCGGCAGATCCAGTTCGCATTGCGCCTGAATTTCTAGGAGCGAGCTGATCATCACTGCCCACGAACCATTCAGCATCATCTCGCTGCGTTCTCGGCGATAAGAGCGGCTGGGAGACGCGGAGTGGGGCGTCATAACGCGTATGTTCGGCGGCCCCTAGAGCGTTTCTGGGGCCGCCGACGTTATTGAACACCATGCGTCGATCGCCGCTCTCAGTTTTAAAACGGGAAGCGCACCGAAAAGATCCAGCGGTGATTGTATGGGTGAAACTGTGTCACCGCGATCTGCACGCCAGCGCCGAAGCCGAAGTGAAGTCTCTCCGCGAGCGGAAACCCGCCTAGGACAAGTCCGGGCGTTAGGAAGACTTGCTTCTTTCCGTCCAAGGCGCCGCCTGACCAAAACGTAGAATTTTGCTCGAGCATGGGCCAGATTTTTCCCTTGATCCGATAATCTACTGCTGTGTTGAAGACGATCGTCCGGCCAAGCAAATTTGCCCCGCTCACGGGAAGGCTCGCAGCAAGCGTACTCTGGATATCCCACGGGCCGATGCCTTTAGCAGCTGCGATAGTCGGGGTCAAGATCGTGTGACCGAGGCCGTTCGGCGGAGTTCCTGTGGGAAACGAGCCACCGAAGAAAAATCCTACGAAGTAGTCGCCGTGGCCTTCAGGTGCTGAAAACGCGCGGTACTTCACTTGGAAGGAAAAATCCCCAAATCCGTCCGGTGTATGCGATTGATGTACGAGGTAGGGCGGTGGCGAGATCCCCACTTCGAGACGCGTCGTCGGAATGATTTCCAGACCTCGCGAGGCGCCGTAGTTAGAGGTTACGGTTCCACCCACCGGGTCTTGCTGCCAGGCCATGTCGTAGCGGTATTGCTGGACAAGTACGACGTGGGTCGTGACGATAGGTGCAGCATAGTGTGGTTGGCTAGCTCGAGCTTGGTCGACAGTTCGCATCCAACGATGCACCCAATCGTTTTGATTTGAGCCCGCGGATGTGCTCGTCGTGCTTTGGCTTTCGCTGCCGCTCGAGAATGTGACCGAGTCTGTATTTGCGTATCCACAGGTTTGCAAGAAGTTGATAGCATTGGATGCGCACAGCGTGTCAGTTGTTTGCGCCATGATCCGCGGTGATAGCGCAAACATTGCTCCACTTGCCAAGAAGAGAATGCTAGCCAGCCGAATTGTCCGTACGGGCTTGCCCATCGTGCAAGTCTCCTTCACCTCTGCTGCCGGTACGCGCAAACGGGGCACCAGACCGTCGCGTCAACGTGGTGTGGCGTAACTATTTGATAAATCCAAGAACTTTCTTCGGCATGCGGGCGACTTCCGCGTTTGAAATTCCAAAATTATCGGCAATTAGCGATGCCGGATTCGCGGACAACCATTTCGATATCGAAATTTCTTCGTATATAGGACTGTTGAATAGAACGACGAGTTTTGTTGGCTCACTTCCCAATTGCTCCACGTAATGCCCAAATCCTTGCTGGATAAAGCAGACTTGCCCTGGGCCAAATTCTTCCGTCCGGGCCCTGCCGTGAGCTCCAAAGATTGTCACCCGTGAGCGGCCGTTGAGGTAAAACTGCCATTCATCCGCGTTCGGATGCCAGTGCAACTCTCGGATCGCTCCCGGATTGATCTCTTGGAGTACCGAGGTGAGCGTATCGTTGATCGGAAATTCCTTTACAGTGACGATCCGATTTCGGCCTCCGGGGAACTCCACCGCCCGTTGTTCACCCAATCTGTACTTATGTGCAGACTGGGATGGTTGCATGGCGCTCGTCCGATACGGCTGAGGGCTCGAAGGGGGTATCTTGCCAGGAAGAATGTAGGCTTCCTTCTTCGGCAAGGTACTGATTACGTCAGCGGAGAGATTCAGATTGCGCTCAGCTACATTCAGCGGCGTGTGCGCCACCCAGTCCGTGATGCTAAATGTCCCGAATTCCGAGAAATGTCCATCATCAAAACCGAGGAGGAAATGCGCGTCATCGTGGCCGATATTTTGAATCGAGTGACCAAAGCCTTTGGGGAAATACCATATGTCCCCAGGCTCAAAGTCATCTGTCGCGGCCGAGTTTTGATCATTGGGATTAATCACGGTGGTGCGCACTGTTCCAGTGATCACGAACGCCCACTCCGCGGCGATTGCGTGCCAGTGCAATTCGCGAATCGCACGGGGTTTAAGTCGCATCGATACTCCTGCGATGCTTTTTGAAACGGGGAACTCCTCAACAGTGACTTCCTTGGCCGACCCGCCTTCCCCTTCCCACCCCTTGGAGTTCTCCAAATCGTACTTGAAATCTTCAAGGGGCTCATGCTTTCCTGGATTTTTCCCTGTTTGATAGGACGGTTGCTGAGGTCTGGCGCTTGACGCGGACATCATGGCCGTCCCGACGGCCGCCAACGAAGCCGTTCCGATCATCTCTCTCCGGGTGAACCCGATCCCATTCTTTGGATTCGAATTCATCATTGCACCCTGTATCAGCCTTTCGTTTCCATTCCAATTGCCTCGTGGTTTTAAGCAGCTGCGTAGCTAAATCGAGTTACACCTGGGGCAATTGTGATTCCAAATTCTTTCGGTGCTTATCATTGCCAACTACATGCATATCTCCGTGACGCGAAAGGGCTTTGCAATCGTCGATCAGTTGTCTGGGTTGATCCGCGCACGCACACAGCCCAAACGAAGTCAGGATTTTGACAGTTGCGTCAGAAGGAGGGCGGCATTGCAACTTATCCCCCGACATCTAGGTCAACGCTGCAAGTTATTCGTGAGTTCATGTTCTGGAACGAAATGCTCCTATGTTCTGACAGCGACGTCAGATTGGTGGCACCGAGCTCGACGAAAAAAGCATGCCAGTCCCGAAAAGAAAGGAGTTAAGAGTCGTGGCTTTTTGGCAGAGCAAGTGCCAGAGGGTTGGGATGTACACGGAGAAGTTAATGGAAAAACAAGCAATAACAGTATACGTGGCCACGCGCGGCGCTACGTGGATTGAGGAGACAGGATCATGATTTTACTGAAACAATTTTCAGCACTGGTCGCTTCCTGTGCACTTTTACTCTCAACAGCGCAAGGCGAATTAAGCGCCGCTCAAATAGATCAGTCCACTTCACAATCCGCAACCCAGCTTCCGCAACAGACTTCTCAAGAGTTGCAGCAGCTGGTTGCGCCGATCGCTTTGTACCCGGACGCTCTCATTGCGCAGGTTCTTGCCGCTTCTACCTATCCAACCCAGATTGTCGAGGCGGAGCGCTGGATGCAAAGTCATTCCGACCTCAAAGATAAAAAGCTTGGCGAAGAAGTCGACAAGCAACCCTGGGACCCGAGCGTAAAGGCCCTCACACAATTTCCCTCGGTTCTTGAAAACATGGATAAGAATCTCTCATGGACTTCATCCCTTGGGGATGCCTATGCCAACCAGCAGCAGGATATGACGGATGCCGTGCAGTCAATGCGCCAGCGGGCCAGGAAGGCTGGCCAGCTGAATAGCAACGAACAAGAGAACGTAACGACTCAAGGCAACACAATCATCATCGAACCGGCCAACCCTGAGGTGGTTTACGTGCCGGCTTATGATCCTTGGCTCGTTTACGGAGAACCTATCGTTGCCTACCCGGGCTGGGTTCCCGTGCCCGGAATCTTTTTTGACGGCCCCGCAATCACCTTCAGTATTGGATTTGGAGTAGGTTACTTCGGAGGATTTGGTTGGGGCTGGCATCACTGGGGATGCGATTGGCGTGGCCATCAGGTGATTTACAACCACAACACCTACATCTCTCATAGCCGAACTATCGTCAACCACAACAACTTCAACCACGCCCGAGGCAATTTCAATCAAGGCCGGGGCAACCTCAACCAAGGCCTTGGCAACTTCAACCACGGCAACGCGTTTCAGGGGAACAGAGCTGGGTGCGGCAATGCAGGACCTTCGGCATCTCGCCCTCAACCAGGAACGCGCTCAGGCGCATTCAGTGGCTTTGATCATGGCGGAAATGTCCGAGGATTTTCCTCCCGCGGGCGGTCGAGCTTTGGAGGTGGTTTCCACGGTGGAGGTGGCTCCCATGGGGGTGGTGGACACCATAGGTGATCGCATCTACCTGCATATGGAACTGGCGAACAAATTCAAGAATTGAATAGAGAGGAAGAGAAACGCCATGCTACAGAGAAGTTCGATTTTAGTTCAACTGGAATGGAAGAGCTTTGTTCGATTTGCTGCGTCTACCCTGTTCGCGCTCTCCTTGGCGCCGTTTGCGCCAACGTTCGCACAGCAGCCGGGACAGCGGACATTTGCCTCTGCCGAAGATGCCGGTCGCGCTTTCTTTGCTGCAATGCAGGCGAAGGCTGAACAAGCTCCCTTGAGCATCCTCGGACCAGCCGGAGAGGATGTCATCTCATCAGGTGACCCAACGGAGGATTCGGATGCTCGCGTTGGCTTCGTCGTCAAATACCGGGAGATGCATCGGTTCGCGACAGAGCCTGACGGAACTGTAACCCTGGTTATCGGCGCTGAAAACTGGCCGTTTCCGATTCCCTTGGTGAATAGCCACGGTGCATGGTATTTCGACACACTCGCGGGCAAAGACGAAATCCTATTCCGGCGCATAGGCAAAAATGAAATTGCCGCCTTGGATGTATGCAGCGACTTGGTCGAAGCGCAAAAACAATATTCTGCGCGCCCTCCTGATGGCCTCCCCACGCAATTTGCACAGAAACTCGTTAGCGACGAAGGTCGACATAATGGCTTGTACTGGCAGGGTGCTTCCGACGAGTTCGATAGTCCGATCAACCCTCTCATCGCCAATGCATACGGAAAGGGACCAAAGGACCAAGTTGGCGATCAAGTTCCGTTCAATGGCTATTTTTTCCGGATCCTCAAAAGCCAAGGACCCCATGCGTCGGGCGGCGCGAAGAGTTACATCGTGAATGGCACTATGACCCGCGGCTTTGCTTTCGTCGCCTATCCGGCCGAATACGGTTCCTCCGGAGTAATGACGTTCATCGTCGGGCAGGACGGAACTATCTATCAGAAGGATCTCGGCACCAAAACCAGTGATCAGGCGGCGGCTATGACGAAGTTCGATCCGGATCGGACTTGGGAAAAAGTGGAACGGAACGAACCAGAAAAGGCGACCCCAGACGACAAGGGTGATTTCGCCAAATGAACATGGCTAGAGTCGTACGCAAGAGGCCAAACTGCGGAAAAGACGGTTGAATCTTGTCTCTCCGACGGCAATGACACTCGATACGCGCGCATGATGTTCGAATTCCGTTGCAGTACGCATCGCACCCAATAGAATCCGCACTCTAAACTAAAGAAGACGACCTCGAGCGCGCCCCACATTACCTGCACCATGGACAGCGCGTGCCCAACGCCGAATACGCTCCAGATTCATCACGGAAATATTGCCCGAACTTCTTGCTAGCTGCGGGTGAACATTCCCGCCAGTGTTTGCTACCACCTTTGTTTCCAGGACATTAGCGCCACAATCTTGACACTACTGCCACGGTACGGTCGCACGGTGGAAAAGCCTCTATTTGCGGAAAATGCGCAACCGAGCTTAAGTCACTGAAATGACGTTGCTTTCCGGGCGGTCGTCTTTGAGGCCGTTTGGTATCGAGAATGCCTTTCTATTTCACGAATTGAATACCGCGACGATATGAACTTTGAAGCGCGGATATCTAGGAAGGGAGATTTAACTATGAACCGCAAAATGTTAGCTGGCATGTTCTGCCTGATGTTGTCGGGAATCTTCTTTGTCCCCAAGGGTCGGGCTGACGAATCGGATAAGAAAACGGTCGTGACTGTCAACGAACCCATTCAGGTTCCGGGGAAAGTGCTTCCCGCGGGCACCTACGTACTCAAGCTGATGGATTCCAACAATCTGACCCTCGTCGCAGTTTACAACGCTGACGAGACACAATTGATTACATCGGTTCAGGGTATTTCGGACTCTAGGATGGAAGCCACAGACAAACCAGTGCTTCAGTTCGAAGAGCGGGCCGCCGGCCAACCAGAAGCCCTTAAGGCTTGGTTCTATCCGGGCGATGAGTCTGGTGTGCAGTTTGTGTATTCAACGCAGAAGTAATCAGTAAGATCTCGGTTCTCGCGCCTGGCGCTGCATTTACGGCGCCAGGCATTCCTCGCTCCCACCCCGATGGACTTGGACTGGGTTCGCCGAATTTAATCGACGGAACTGAGCTATGACAGAAGCAGACGTGATTACAGTAACGACGACAACGGAAAACTCGAGACGGGATTCCCGCGGTATACGTAACACGGAGGCAGCACTCGGAGCGCAGTTGCGGTGGCTGTCTTTACTTCTCGTTTTTGCGGCGACTGCCTTAGTCGCGTACGCAGACCATCTAGCCGAAGCGATCTCGCTCGGTTATCTCTACATTTTGCCTTTATCATTCAGCGCGATTCTATTGCCAAGAAAAATCAACTTTGTATTGATCGCGATCTGTGTGTTTCTTCATGATCTAGTTGGGCCGCCTTATACTTATCTCGGGGTCCGGATTTTTCACAACTTCGAGGCTCTGGTCGCTTTTACCGTCGCAGTTGTCGTGATACAGCACTTTGTTGCTGAGCGGAACCAGCTGGCCGAAAAAGTTCGTCGGCAGCGCGATGATCTGGTGAGGGACCTAAAGCTTGCCGCGCAAGTGCAACGGCTATTTTTGCCGAAGGAAAAACCAACTCTCCCGGGCTTCGATGTCGCGGGAATCTTGATCTCGGCAAGAGGTGTTGGCGGGGACTATTTTGACTTCATTCCTTGGGCCGCCGACGTTCTTGAAGTCGTCGTTGCCGACGTAGCCGGTAAAGGAATGGCAGCTGCCTTGCATATGTCTGCAATCGCCGCCGCAATGCACTTGAAGTCAGATGAGACGCGGGACATTGCAAGCATCGTTGAATCTATCAACGGCGGAGAATACAGTCTGCTGAGCGAGGATCAGTTTGTGACTCTCTTTCTAGGCGAATTGCGCTCAAATCCGCGCACGCTCAAATACGTAAACTGCGGCCACAATCCAGCGATGTTGTTGAAGAGGTCGACTGGCGAGGTGGTGTGGCTTTCCGCTTCTTCGCTGCCCCTTGGAATTTACCCTACCGTCGATTCCACGCCCCGTCGGGTTGACGTGGAGTCAGGTGACATTCTTCTGTGCTATACGGATGGACTCATAGAAGCGGAGGACTCCAAGAACGAGCAGTTCGGAAGTAAGCGTCTCCTTGACGTAGTTCGGACTCATGCAAACAGCACCGCGGAAGAGATTATCAATGTCATTTATGCAGCTGCCGTTCAGTTTAGAGGCAGCGAGTTCTTCGACGATGATCTCACTTTAGTGATTGTCAAGAGCCTGGAGGGCTCGGCTACACGATCTGGCGATCGTGGCAATAGCGACGGCTCGGCTGACAGCCACTCACAGGAACGAATAAGGACCGCACTATGAGCATTCCAAAATCTCTGATCCAACATATCGGAAGAGCGAGTCCCCAAGCGTGGACGCTACGCAACAAACGCAGTCATATCGTCGGGGTTCACGTTTGCCTGACCGTGTATCTCTTATTGTTTGCAACCACGTTGCCAGCTCAGACTCCCAGTAAAGTAACTGCCCTCGATCCGCTACATCAGTTCAATAACTCAGTCGAGGCACTTGTCAAGCGCGTCTCTCCAAGCGTAGTCCAGGTGCTTGCGACGGGCTACGGCGCCGTCGAGGAAAGCAGTCGCAACAACATGGGCCTCGCCGTCGAAAAGCAACGGAGCACCGGCTCCGGTGTCATCGTTGATCCGAACGGGTACATTGTGACTAATGCTCACGTCGTGGCAGGAGCTCAGCGGGTCCAAGTGATTGTTCCTACATTAACCGCGGATCAATCCCCGCTGCGATCGCTTGTCAGTGCTAGAGGGGAGATCGTGGAAGCCCAAATCATCGGAACGGACCGCGAGCTTGACCTGGCGCTCCTCAAAGTCAATCGAGTTGACCTTCCTCCCCTTCCCCTCGCGCATTACAAGAACCTGCGACAGGGTGAATTGGTCTTCTCATTTGGGAGTCCCGCAGGTTTATCCAATTCCGTCACCTCGGGTGTTGTGAGTTCGACAGCGCGCCAGCTCGATCCCGACAGCTTCATGGTTTACGTGCAGACCGATGCGCCCATTAATCCCGGGAACAGCGGAGGCCCGCTGGTAAATGTCGACGGCGAAATCGTTGGCATTAACACCTTCATTCTGACGGAATCTGGTGGAAACCAGGGCTTAGGCTTCGCAATACCCAGCTCTGTAGTGAATGTTGCGTACCAGCAATTCCGGAAGTATGGCCACTTACACCACAGCGGGATCGGAATGGCAGCTCAGGCGATCAATCCGAATTTGGCCGCTGGGCTCGGCCTACCAAGGAATTTCGGATTGGTTGTGTCTGATGTTTTGCCCGGAGGACCGGGTGATGCAGCGGGACTCAAAGTTCAAGATATCATCTTGGCCATCAACGACAAGCAGGTGGATAGTCTACCGCTCCTTGCTTTTGATCTTTTCACGCACGTCGGAGGCGAGCAGATAAAAGTCCGGGTACTCCGCGGCTCTCAGGAATTGTTATTGGATGTTTCAGTCGTAGAGCGTCCACACGAGCTTGATCGCTTGGCCGATTTGGTCAAGCCTGCCAATAACCTGGTCGAGAAGCTAGGCATTCTTGGAATGGATTTAAACGGCCAAATTGCGCAGCTGCTTCCAGACGTTCGACTTTCGTCCGGCGTAATCGTACTTGCCCGAGCCGCCGATTCGCGCGGCGGTCACCCTTCTCTTGTGGCCGGAGACGTAATCCACGCTATGAACGGCACTTCCATCGATAGCCTGAACCGTCTACGCTCCGGTTTGGATCAATTGAAGCCCCGCAGCCCAGTGGTCCTCCAGATCGAGAGGGATGGCAAACTCATGTTCGTTGATTTCCAGCTCGATTGACTGTCACCGGAACCACTGCTTCTCCATCTCAGAGCGCGCCGCAGCTTCAATTGCTCCTGGTGTCTTACGCGTAGGCCAACACGACCGCACCTGTGAAGATCAGTGATCCTCCCACCCAGTGGTGCCAGGTAAGATGCTCGCGCAGAAAAATTGCCGCTAGCGCAATTGCTATTACTACACTTAATTTATCCACTGGGGCAACGCGTGAGGCCTCGCCGAGCTTCAAAGCCCGGAAGTAACACAGCCAAGACAGTCCCGTTGCGATACCAGACAAGATCAAAAAAATCCAAGTTCGTTTTCCAATCATCGAAATCGGCTGGCTCTTGGTAAAAAGAGCGACCGACCACGCGAAGATTAGAATCACTACGGTGCGAATGGCCGTGGCCAGGTTGGAGTCAATTTCTTGAACTCCGACCTTTGCAAGGATCGCGGTAACACCCGCGAAGAACGCGGAGAGCAATGCCCAAACAAACCAATTCATGTTTTCGGCTCCTCAACACTCTAGAAGAATTGATTCGTAACTTACCATAGGATGTTCCCTTCTCTTCGCTGGGTGCGGCGGACGCAGGGGTCGTCCAAGATCCGGCTCCCGTCGAAGGCAATCACAGAGCACCGGATTGTGCGGGGCGAAAACGGTAGCAAGATGACGAATCAGAAGCTTGAAACGCCTACGTAATTTTAGCGACGACAGGTGAATTCTTCGAACTCTAATGCGAAGCGCTTTTTGCGCGCGCCTGCCCCACGATTTCGACTAATTTCTTCGCCGTATCGATGATGTCTTGCGTCTTTCCATCGCGAAGCGCAGCGGCGTTCACCAGGTCCGACCCAACACCCAGAGCAAATGCTCCGGCGGCGATGTACTCCGCGGCATTCAAAAGATTGACTCCGCCGGTAGGGATGAACTCCATGCGGGGAAAGGGTCCTTTCAAAGCTTTGATGTATTTTGTCCCACCCACACTCTCGCAAGGGAAGATCTTGATGACTCTCGCCCCCTGGACTGACGCGGCTATCACTTCCGTAGGTGTAAGCGCACCGGGGATGGCAAGTTTCCCGCGCGCCTGAGCGGCGTGAAGAACGGGCACGGATAAGCCGGGACTGACCAAAAATTCAGCCCCTGCATCCAGACATTGGGCCGCCTGTTCAAAACTCAAGACCGTGCCCGCTCCGGTCAGCACGCTGTCTCCATACTTGCGGACGACTTCTCGAATCACCGCCACCGCATTCGGGACCGTCATAGTGATTTCGACGACGGAGATGCCGCCGGAGCATATGGCGTCGACTGCCTGTCGCGCTTCCTCGAAGCTACTCGCGCGCACGACGGGCACAATGCCTATTTCTCGAATTTTTTGCAGTGCTTGTTCGATGTTCATCGCTTAATCCAGTTTGGTATATGCGCGAATCAAAAATCCTCTAGCGAGCAATCCGCGGCGAATGCCCCTCCATTACCTGCAATACTTCCTTTAGGCCCGCCATACTCGTGTCTCCGGGTGTGGTCATAGCCAGAGCGCCGTGTGCTGCTCCGCATTCAACGGCCCACTGGGCGTCGCGGCCAGTTAGAAAGCCGTAAAATAACCCGGAGGCAAATGAATCTCCGCCACCGACGCGATCGTAGATTTCCAAATTTTCCCGGCGCGGAGCTTCATAGAATTTTCCGTTGAAATAGGCGATTGCTCCCCAGTCGTTCCGTGTAGCGGTGTGGGCATTTCGAAGGGTGGTCGCTACGACCGCCAGAGAAGGGAATTGTTGGGTCACTTTCTCCATCATGCGCTTGAAATGGATGGGATCGAGCTGCGAATGGATTTGGTCCACGCCGTCCACCTGGAAGCCAAGCGCCGCAGTGAAATCTTCTTCGTTACCGACCATCACGTCCACAAGAGGAGCGAGCCCGCGATTTACTTCCTGCGCTTTCGATTTCCCGCCGATGGAGTTCCAGAGTGAGCCGCGGTAGTTCAAGTCATAGGAGATGAGGGTACCTGCACGTTTGGCGACTTCCATCGCCTCGCGTGCCAGTTGGGGTGTTGTTTCGGAGAGTGCGCAAAAGATCCCCCCGGTGTGAAACCACCGCACGCCTTCTTTAAAGAACATTTCCTCCCAATCGATATCACCAGGTTTGAGCTGAGAAACGGCGGTGTGCCCGCGATCCGAACATCCTAGCGCAGCGCGCACCCCAAATCCCCGCTCAGTGAAATTCAGACCGTTGCGAACTGTGCGACCCACGCCGTCGTATTCGACCCAGCGGATGTGACTTTGATCGACGCCGCCCTGAAGCATCAAGTCTTCGATCAATCGTCCCACGGGATTGTCGGAGAGAGCTGTGACGATTGCGGTGTTCATGCCGAAGCAACGCTTCAAGCCGCGCGCCACGTTGTATTCTCCACCGCCTTCCCAAACGTGGAACTGACGCGTTGTGGAAATGCGAGAATCGCCAGGGTCGAGTCGTAGCATCACTTCGCCCAAGCTGACCAGGTCCCACCGGCAGGCGTCTTTCGGCTTAATCTTCATGCGATTCATATCTTTTCTCTATACGAAGTTAATTTGGGTACAGATGCGAGACCCCGCTCGGGTTCGACAAAAAACCAGGCCACCGCCCCGAGCACCGACAACATCGCAGCAACAGAAAAGGAAGTGGTCCAGCCAAATCGAGACGCGATTACAGGCGTCAGGGAAGCAGTAAGGGCTCCTCCGAATTGATTGCCCGTATTCATAAAACCCGAAACGGAGCCTGAAGATGCAGAAGCGATATCGGCGGTAACAGACCAGAACGAGCTTTGCGAGAGATAAAGGGCACCTGCGCCGCCGGCGAGGACCATACTGGCCAGCGGGGCGCTCTGCACTTGCGAACCAAAGGACAGAAAGAAAGCAGCCAGGAGCAGCGCGAAAATTGCGATGCCGCATCGTCCGATACGTTTTCCATACCTCTTCGTGAGGTTGTCACTGATGGCGCCGCCGAGCGGGCTGCAAGTGGCCATCGCCAGAAAGGGAAGCGTCGAGTAAAAAGCGCTACTCTTCAGGTCTAACCCGCGCACTTTGGCGAGATAGATAAAGAACCAGCTGAAGAAAATCCAAGCGACATAGCCAAAGCAAAAATAGCTGAGCGTTAGTGCCCACACTTCCTTGCTTGCCAAGATGGTGCTCCAATGAACCCTGTCGTTTGCCGCGGATCTCGATTTCCGACCGGTCTGAATGTGTGCCAGTTCTGATGCGGAAACAAATGGGTGCTCTTCGGGAGTATCGCGTGCCACGAGATACCACACCGTACCGACGATCAACCCGATGATGGCGCTCATCCAGAAGGACCAGCGCCACCCGTAGTGAACCATGACATAAGTGATCAGAGTTGGCGTAACCCCTGCGCCGACGCCGACGCCAGCGAAAATCAAACCATTGGCGATTCCGCGCTCGGACGATGGAATCCAGCGCGAAACAAATTGATTGGAAGCGGGATAAATGATTGCTTCACCGGCCCCCAGAAGAAATCGCACGGCCACAAAAAAAAGTACGGCAAAGGCAATCTTGGCGGAGACCGCGGCAGTTAGCGCGGTAAAAATTCCCCACCACAAAACTCCTGCCGCGAGCACTCGTCGCGAGCCGAGTCGGTCGGCCAGCCATCCGCCATACGTCTGAAAAAGCCCGTAACCGAGTAGAAAAGCGCTGAATATCCAACCGAGTTGGATATGGCTGAGACGATACTCCGCGGCGATGGAGCTTCCCGCGATGGAGATATTGACGCGGTCGAGATATGCCACGGCACTGAGGACGAATAACCCAAACACTAAAAACCATCGAACGCGGCTCTCCCTAGGGTCAGTCATGAAGACTGCTTTGACGCCAAGATATAAAGGACATGCACTCGCTCCCCAGAATTGGATTTCACCCCACTCGCGAAAAACATGGTCGATTGGTTCACACCGCGTGTGATTTCAAGATTTTTACAAGTTGCTCGGCGATAATCTTTTCTTCTCCGGGTTGCAACATAAACGAATTCATCGACAAGGCCTCGCCCTGCTCGCCGGAAGACAAAACGATTGAGGGGTTTGCGTTGCGCAGGGCCGCGCCGGCTTCGCGTGGGGTGAGCACGATGCGCGCAGCATCCCACGTGATGTTCATGTGAGGGACGTGATTAGCCACATCCGGGACAGAGAAAGAAGTCGTTACGCCAGGGATCTTGGTGATTTGAGCTGAGATAACATCCAGACGCCGCTGCCATTCCTTGTTCAGGGATTCGTGGTCTTCTTTCAAATAAGATTCCAGAGCCTTGACCATCCCTACGATTTCTTCTTTGCCCACTTTTTGACTGCGGCCTAGCGTATCTTCGTGCGGGCTGTTGTTGAGCAGAGCGTTGGCTACGAGATCTTTCTTGCCGATGAGTAGACCCGCGCATTGCGGCCCGCGAATCGCTTTCCCGCCGCTGAAGGCAATGAGATCGTAGCCCATATTTGCGTAATCCCATAAATGCGAGACAGGAGGCGTGTCCGCGGCGGCGTCGATAAACGCAGGAATCTGATTGTCATGTGCCAGCTTGACCCATTCCTCCACCTTGATCTGCCCCTCTGAATTAGCGAAGTTTGAGAAGTGCATCATGGCGGTCTGCGGCGTGATGGCCTTTTTCAGATCGTCTCGCGATTCGATTACAACGAGTTTCACGCCCGTGGCGCGCAGCTGATGATCGAAAGGATTGCGATGGGTTTTTTGAAGGATAACTTCGGATTTCATGCCGGTTAAATCCGGCAGCTGCTCAATGAATTTCAGATTGTTACCGGTGAGGATGCCGGCGAGACCGGATTGCATCGCGGCGGCGGCACCAGAGGTGACGATTGCAGCGTAGCCCTCCGGCAGCTTGAGCATTTGTGCGATACGCTTGCCGGCAGCGACTTCTAGCTCAGCAATACTGACAAAGTGGCGGCCCGCCAAAGCCATCACCGCTTCCACTTCAGGACGCATCAGGGAACCACCCAACACGGTCATGGTTCCTTGCCCGTTGATGACGGTGATTACGCCCAATTCTTCGTAGACGTTTCCCGTGGCCCCGAACCCGGTGAGCGGAGCTGCTGCGCCGCCTGCAGTAGAGGAAAAGGCAAAAGCCTTACGTCCGCTTAAAATCGTTCCTAACAGTGCGCTGATTGTGCCGAGGAAGGTTCTGCGGTTCCAGGTATCTTTGAATGCCATCTGGTTACGCCTCCTTCTTGGCGTCGCGCACAACTGCAGCGATGCAGTTAATTTCGACGAGTGACTCGCCGGGCAAGCCGGCAACCGCCACGGTCGTTCGCGCCGGACCGCCATTCGGGAAGTAAGTCTTGAACACGCTGTTCATACCATCGTAAAAGTCCAGTTTCGCCAGGTACACAGTGAGCTGAAGGATACTGTCCATGGTGCCGCCACCCGTTTCGACGAGACTCTTTACACCTTCCATCACCATGCGGGTGTGCATTTCGATGGTAGGGGTCTTACCAGCGTCGGATTTGTCGCCACGGGAATGGGCGCCCTGCCCAGCGATGTAGATCAACCCGTTGTGAATGATCAGCGGAGTGATGAAACCCTTCCCCGCGGGTTTTCCATCGGCGTCCAGTTTCTGGACGATGCCGGTCTTCTGTGCGGCAGACAGCGGCCTTGCGGCGGCGATGCCAGCAAAGCCGAGACCCGGCAAAAGGGCGGCTAGGCGAGAAGCAAAGGTTCTTCTGGTGCTGAGAGTGAAAAACATTTCGTAATCCTCCTGCAGTTAAACGCGATTTACGATCGTTCGTTCCCTAGGGCAAAGCAAAACTGAAAATATCGCTTCCTGCGGCTATGGCGACGTACTGCTTGCCGGTTACCTCGTAGCTCATTGGCGAGGCATGAATCCCTTGACCGGTGTTGAAGTGCCAAAGAGGCTTACCGGTCTGTGCGTCCACCGCCTCGAAGGACTGCGCGTCGTCGCCGAAAAAGAGAAGGTCGCTGGCAGTGGTCATCACACCACTTGAAGAATGTCCTGAACCCACTTGGGGATACCGCCATGCGGGCTTGTCTCCTTCCAGAGCATAGGCCAACAGAATTTTCTGGCCCTGGTCGCCCGGGCTGTGACGCACTCCGGTCGAGTAATAGGTTTTGCCTTCTGAAAATTCCTCCGGCTTCAGGAAGTAGAGATTGCAGTTTTCTTCGGCTAGGAAATAGAAAAGATGAGTGGAAGGATTATAAGAAGGCGAGTACCAGTTTGTAGCGCCGATGAAACCAGGACAGATGCGCGTTCCTTTTGCGGTTGGTTGCACGCCGGTCCGGATGGGTCGACCTTGCGCGTCGATTCCCTTTGCCCAATTCAGTTTTTCGACGAAAGGGAATGCTGAGAGAAATTTCCCATTGGTGCGGTCAAGCACGTAGAAATAGCCGTTGCGATTTGCTTCAACAAGCAGCTTTCGTGGCTGGCCCTGGTAGGTAGTATCGACCAGAACGGGAGTTTCCGTTGCGTCGTAGTCAAAGAGGTCGTGCGGAGTGAATTGAAAATACCATTTGAGCTTTCCCGTATCGGCATCCAACGCCAAGACGCAGTCAGTATAGAGATCGTCTCCAGGGCGCGGGCCGCCATCGAAATCCGGCGAGGGATTGCTGGTCCCCCAGTAAATTGTATTGAGTTCCGGATCATAGGTTCCTGGCATCCAGGTCGTGCCTCCGCCGTGCTTATAGAGTTCACCTGGCCAGCTCGCCGAGCCAAACTCTCCTGGCGCGGGAATAGTCCAGAAGCGCCACGCGAGTTTTCCTGTCTCAGCGTCATAGGCGGCAACGAATCCACGGACGCCATCGTCACCCCCGGAAGTTCCCACCAGGACTTTGTCTTTTACAACAAGCGGCGCGCTCGTCGCGCCATAATTCCTGTTTCCGTCAGTGTACGGAGCATCCCACAGCAGATGGCCGGACCGCGCATCCAAACAGAGCAGATGGGCGTTGTCTGTTTCCATATAGATGCGCGAGCCCAGAATGCCCACGCCGCGATTGTGATGCTGTGAGGCGTCGTCGATGAGGCCTTCGGTGACAGGTCTGGAGTAATGCCAAATGACTCGACCGGTCTGCGCATCCAGGGCATAGGCATCGTTGGCAGAGGTGACGAACATAAGGCCATTGAAAACCAGCGGGGTCACTTCGAGCGTGTTCGAATCCGACGCGTGGAAGACCCATTGCGCCCGTAGCTGATTGACGTTTTGCGGATGAATCTGATCCAGGCTGCTAAAGCGACGACCACTGTAATCGCCATTGTAGGAGAGCCAATTCGCGCCGACGGGCTGGGCGGCGAGAGCCTCGGAAGACACTTTAATCACAGTGGAGATGGAAACGCTGTTGACTTCTGGTGCCTGCGCCGCTGCGGCCAGGGATCCAAAGAGGCCTGTCATGCAGAGCGCTGCTTGCCCGAACCGCATCTTGCTACGAACTCCTCTCGGTTAGAAAAACCAAAGCTTCGCCGAGTGAACCCTGGTCGTTCCCTTGTTGATCAATCACGTGAAGAGAAACACGCGCAGCCTCTGCCGGAACTTTGACTACCCGGTGCAAATCCACGACGTCTGTGGGACTCACGGCTTGCACAGGGATGCTGGCAATTGTCACCCCATGCTTATCGAAGAGTCGCGCCTCGAGTTTTCCCTGCGTAAACACGCCGAAAACCCCAGAGAGTAGAACGCCGCCGGGTCCAGAGGACGCGGAGAACGACGTACCCACCAGGCCAGCATCTGTGACCGATTGGAATTCCTTGCCCATGCGCGTTGGAAACCAATTCGTGTCCAGTGCATACGTCGCGCCTGGCTGCAGCCGCACGATTGGACTATTCACCTCGGCTTCCATGTAGTGAAGACTGTTTTCCGGACCCGAAGAGTTGATGTACGGAATGCCGCGGTCATCGAGTTCCACAGAAGGGCCATTTTTGTAGAAAATGACCGTGGCTTTACCGGGATACTCCGCCCCTCCGAAATAGTGAAAACGCTCCACCATGGCGTAACCTGCCGAGCCATCCATGACTGCTAGCCAGCTGCCCGGCGAATCCACCCACACCTCACTCTGCAATGAGAGCCAGTGGAGACGGAACAGGCCATCTTTCACGCAAAAGGAAGGATCATCCGATAGCCCAGACCGAACGTGATACTGGTTGAGGTAGGCACTGCGCGGGTTTGCGGGGGTGAAGGCCCTGAACTCATGGTTGAAGTCTCCGGGTTCGTGTACTTGCGAGGTGTCGTATTGCGTTACCGATTGCACCGACCATTGAATAAGATGGTCGGTGATGTTTTTCATCACCGCGTGAAATGAAATTTGCGGAGATTTACCGCCGAGGCTGATTTCTCGAGCATACTGGAGGCCTGTCTTCGGATCGGGTGGCCCCTCGAGCCGAACCTTACATGTCGAATCCTGCGAGAGAATTTTGAACGAGTAATCACCGTCATCAAGAAGGTCGGAAATGGGGCCTGGCCAGTGTTGTTCGTCTTCGGTGCCCTCCGGCAGAGGCCAGATTTTGTCGCCGCCGTAATTAATCCAGCGCTTTTTAGCTTCTTCACTGTTGGGCGGAATATACTGTCCTTTGTATTTTGGATTCACGAACAAATAAGGGTGGTTGGCAAAGGTGACTTGCATCACGCGCCCGCCAAGTTGCGGCACGATGGTGACTTTCACCCACTGATTGCTCATCTCTTGTGCAGCCCAACCCTCAAATTTTTTAGATTCCACGCGGCAAGGCGATGAAGTTGACGTTTGGGCGAACATTTCCTGGGGAACGAAGCCGGAAAAAAGCGCCGCAACAATAAGCGAGAATGTGCGCAGTGGCAGGCGGAGATAAAATGTACTTACCCGGTTGTCGTGTGGTCGATTCATCTGGTCGCTCGTCTGCGTTCCATACTTAGGCGTGCTTGTCGAGGGCTTACAGGAGGCTTGTGAAAACCGAGTCGCGAAGGCTCATAACCTAGCTCCTTCGAAATCCGCAGGCCGGCGTCGCGAATGAGTGGCGCTAGGTGTCGGATGCGCGCGGTGGCCAGGCGAACGGCGGGGCATGTGACGCTGAGACTGGCATTTACCGCGCCGCTGTGATCCCAGATGGGGGCAGCAATGCACCGAATATGCGGCTCATGTTCTTCGAGGTCGCAGGCGTATCCATCTTTTCGCACGCGCCGCAGGTGCGCATACAATTCCTGAATGCTACCGACGGTGTTTTCCGTGAAGCGCCGAAGTTTCAGCTCATTGAGCGTCTTTTCCAGCTCCGTCTCAGGCAGATAAGCGAGCAACACTTTTCCGACCGCTGTGCAATGTAAAGGTACGGCCGCGCCGATCCGCGAGTAGATGCGAAGGGGTTCCGGGGAATCAAGTTTTTCTAGGTAAACAGCAGAGAGCGCGTGACGCACGATTAAATGCACTGTTTCGCGCGTTTTGTGATTGAGTTCTTGAAGGTGAGGCAAACTGAGCCGGCGGATGTCCATTTGGCCCTGGACCGCCTGGCCGAGCGAGACACACGCAACGCCGAGATGATAGGTGCCGGTAGTGTCGCAACTGAGAAAGCCTGCCGATTCGAGGTTTATGAGAAAACGGTGGACCGTGCTGACCGGGAGGCCAGAAAGTTTCGCAACAAGAGTGGCCGGTAGACCCTGTTCCGCCGTGGCGAAAAGATGGAGCAACCGCAAACCGCGCTGCAGGGCCATGATGTTGTAACTGCGCTTGCCCGTCACTTGCATTTACCTCAAGGTTGTTGCGGAACATATTCTTACAAAATGAAAGTTAATTATCGTCAGATGAAAGTCTCTATACTACAGGGCCTCGCCAAAATCTAGACCAATTTCAAAAACGGATTAGACGATCCCTTGAGCTGCTCTAGAGACGGCCAAACTTCTTTACCGCTTCCTCAATGGACTTTAGTTTTTCGATCCAGGCGTACATCGAATGCTCTTTAAAATCCATCTCCTTCGCCAGGGCCAGGACTTGTGGTGCCGTTTCGCGTGGAACAACTACCACGCCATCGGAATCAGCCACCACAATGTCCGCGGCATTCACCGCCACTCCGTCACACACAACCGGAATGTTCGCTCCCCCGAAGCGGTAATGACTGACGGAAGTGGAAGGCACGATACTCAGTGCATAGACAGGAAATCCAATTTTCTGCAGATAAGCAGTATCTCTCACGCCGCCATCGATCACGGCACCGGAAAAAGTGCGCGATGCCATGGCGGTTCCCATGAGGCCACCCATGCCAGCAATGTCGGCGCCGTCCTCGACAACCATGACATATACCGAATCCGCTGACCCATGATCGATCGCTCCGAGCATGCCCTTGAGCGCATCCGGATCGTGATTGCTTTCTTTCTTCAGGAGGACCGTCAAGGCAAATCCGGCAAATCTTGCCGGGAAAATCGGCCGCATGCGATGAGACATGTACATCTTGCGTCCGCTGAGCTGTTCGAGCGCATCTGAAACGGAAGCGACTTCCACGTGGCGGAATCCTTCCAGCAACGAAGCATCGTTACTAGACGGCACGGTTCCCTGGCTGCGTGTTGCCGAAGACGGCCAAGCCCATTCGGTCAGTCCCGCTAACAAAAGCACGGCAGCAAAAAACGCACCGCAGGCCAGAACGCGGCGGGGAAAGAGAAAAAATCTACTCATCACTCCTCCTAAAAAGTAGACTGCAGCGCGGACTCTACCACGGTGTTGCTTGCATGGAACGGCTCAAATATCGAAAGCGGGTAAGAATGCCACTGTGGGCGGAACCTTGCCATTCGGGCGGCCAGGAAACGGGGTTGACACTCCCTGAGCCAATGAGATATCACGGCGCATCGTGGACGTGGAAGTTTTTATTTATTTAGAGTAATTTTCATCTAGCGAAAGCTATGATTGCGCCGTCATCAGAGCGGTCGGTTCATCCCGGGCGTTAACATACAGATCTCAGCGCTTTGCTTCTAAATTCATGACTAAGCCAGTATTCCCTTCGATTTTGTCTAACCGCCTTATTTATGCTACGGCGCCAATGCTGTTTTTCTTAGCCTGGATTTGTGCCGTCCATTCCCAAGCGCAAGAAGACAATCACTCTCGCAAATCAGTACCAGCCAAGAACACTCGGACTGAGGATGGAAGGAGAACTTTCGAATCTGTTTGTGCGAGTTGCCATGGCCTGGATGGGCGAGGTGGCGAGCGTGGTCCCAATATCGCCACGGGCGCGGAAGTTCAGCAACTGTCCGATGAAAAAATTCAGCGCATCCTGCAAACCGGAAACCCAGCTGCGGGGATGCCGGCATTTAAGTCCCTTGGCAAGATGAAGATCACGGCTGTCGTCAACTACTTGCGAATTCTCCAGGGAGAAAGCACGGTTGCTTATCTTCCAGGCGATGTGCAGAGGGGAAAGTCACTTTTCTTCGGCAAGGCAAGTTGTGGTAATTGCCACATGATCAACGGTGCTGGTGGCTTTCTCGGCGCCGATCTTTCCTCTTACGGCTTGAATGTCTCCGTCGGGGAAATTCGCAGTGCGATCACTGATCCCCATAAGGACCTGGACCCGCGATTGAGAGCCGTGCATGTGACCACCCGGCAAGGCCAGCAATTTAAGGGTATGGCCCGCAACGAAGATAATTTTTCACTGCAATTGCAGTCCGCTGATGGAACCTTTCACCTGTTTGCAAAATCGGACATCGAACACCTCGAGTATCAACAAGGATCACTGATGCCTGCCAATTATGGTTCTGTGCTTACCCGCCAGGAACTAAATGATTTGGTCAGCTATCTTCTCCGCACTGCCCGTACGAAGAAACAATCGCAAGCGCAGGGAATAAAATCGAAGATTCGGTAAACAATGCACGAAAATCTTGTCAAAAACAGAACACGGAGAAACAAGACATAGAGTGCGCCTATACCAATAGCTTTGATAGATAACCCACGAGAATTGTGAAAGTGGTATCTTCTCTTTCGTTCTTCGCCGCCAATGTTCATCAGCAATCGAAAGCTAGTTCCACCGGCGGCTATAACCCACGAAGAGGTCTTCCCATGAATGCATTCCCAAGTTTTAGCCTGACGGGACAAGTAGCCCTGATTACCGGAGCCGCGCGGGGCTTGGGCCGCGCCATCGCTCTCGCCTTCGCAAATGCAGGTGCGGATATCGCCCTTGGATTGCGTGACTTTAACACGGGAACTGACTTGGCACGTGAAATCGAAGCACTCAATCGCAAGGCTCTCCGTTTGCAAATGGACGTTACAAATCTCGAGCAAGTCTCACGCGCCCTCCAGGACGCTGCCCAGCATTTCGGTAGACTCGACGTACTCGTTAACAATGCTGGTGGCGGAGCGAGCGGGTTTGCGCTGGACGTCAGCGAGCAAGACTTCGACGCGACACTCGCACTAAATTTAAAGGGAACCTTTTTTGCCAGTCAGGCAGCTGCAAGACTAATGATGCCCCAGAAGAGTGGACGCATCATTAACATGAGTTCGCAAGCTGGATTCGCCGCCTTGCCCACCGAATCGGTATACTGCGCCAGCAAAGCTGCCGTTTCGCACTTGACGAAGTGTCTCGCCGTCGAATGGGGAGACTACAACATCACCGTGAACGCCGTTGCGCCCACCTTTATCGCTACTCCCGGCACTGACGACGCCCTCTCCAACCCTGCCTTTCGCACCGACGTGATCGAGCGTATCGCAGCGTTGCACCGTATTGGTGAGCCCAAGGACGTCACCGGCGCGGTCATTTTCTTGGCCTCGCCTGCCGCGGCCCTGATCACTGGACACACCATTCTTATCGACGGCGGCTGGACTGCGAGGTAATTCGTCTTCCGACTTCCACGTTGATTACCGAAGCCCGGGATAAATGGCGCCGTGCGATATACCGAGCTAGTTGCGTTGCGTGGCCCTGGAAGGCAAGCTGGTATACACATGACATTCGTCTTTGGGCTCTGGAAAAATGCATAATACTCATACATGCGCTTTTTTGTTGGCTTGGTTATCCTTGCTGTCTTCGGGGCGTTGGCTTCTACCCAACAGGTCCAGATTCCATCCAAACAACCCGTAGCTGGCAAATTTGTCGACTTAACTTCTGCATTCGGGATCCAATTTCAATACAAGTCCTCTCATACTCCGAAACATTACCTGATCGAAACCATGGGCGCCGGCGTCGCATTATTCGATTATGACAATGATGGCCGCCTCGACCTTTTTCTTGTGAACGGAACCGCATTGAGCGATCCCACCCCCAAGGGAACCATCCCTCAAAAAAGTGGGCCGCCCTACTGGAACCGGCTCTACCACCAGAAAAGAGACGGCACTTTCGAAGATGTCACGGAAAAAGCTGGCCTCCAGGGAGCTGGGTACGGCATGGGTGTTGCCATCGGCGATTACGATAATGATGGCTTCGAAGATCTCTACCTCACCGCTTACGGCGGCAACAAGCTTTACCACAATAATGGCGACGGTAGCTTTACCGACGTTACGGAAAGGGCCGGCGTCGCAGGAAGCGGCTGGTCCACCAGCGCTGCGTGGATTGACCTCGATAACGACGGTCTTCTAGACCTTGTGGTGTTGCGCTATCTGCAGTGGGACTTCGACGATATCTGGTGCGGCGAACATCGAGAAGGATACCGCTCCTATTGCCACCCCGATGTATTTCAACCAATGGCACCGTTGGTTTACCACAACGATGGAAATGGTCACTTTACTGAGATTGCAAAGCAAGTGGGCATGTCAAAACCCAGCAAGGGACTCGGCATCGCGCTCGCCGATTTCGATCGCGATGGATACGTCGACATTGCTGTGGCCAACGACTCCATGTTTGAATTTCTTTACCGCAATAAAGGGGATGGAACATTTGAAGAGGTCGCCCTCCTCTCGCAAGTTGCCGTCGATGGCAACGGCCGTACATTTGCCGGCATGGGCGTCGATTTTGCCGACTACAACAATGACGGTTTGCCTGACCTTGTGATCACCAACCTGTCCAATCAAATGTATGCCCTCTATAAAAACACCGGTGATGCCAGTTTTTCTTACGACAGTTTCAGTTCCGGCCTGGGTCGCATGTCGCTTCTTCATTCCGGATGGGGCGTCCGCTTTTTGGATTATGACAATGACGGCTGGAAGGACCTTCTTGTCTCACAGGGGCATGTTCTCGATACCGTCGAGATAAATTATCCCAATTTGCATTATCGCGAATCGCTTCTGCTCGCGCGCAATACCGGCACAGGATTCCTTGATGTCTCCGCGGATTCGGGATATATCTTTCATCTGCCTTTTCTGGGACGTGGCCTCGCCGTCGGCGACATCGACAACGACGGCCGACTCGATGCCGTCGTCACCTCCAACGATGGCCCCATTTATGTTTTACACAACGAAACTCCTACGCAGAATCACTGGCTCACCTTGAAACTCGTGGGCCACAAAAGCAACCGCGACGCCATCGGCGCCGAAGTCAAACTCAGCACCTCGAAAACTTCTCAAATTGCCACCGTAACAACCACCGCCAGTTATCTTTCGTCCAGCGACAAACGCCTGCATTTCGGCCTGGGCACCGATGCCCTCGCCCAAACCATCGAAATTCGCTGGCCCAGCGGTATAACGCAAACGCTTCAACAAGTGCCCGCCGATCAGATTTTGCAAGTGGACGAACCTGCCGCTCCTGTCGCCGACAAGGCGCGCGCCAAATAAGTTTCACGCGTTTCCAAATACACCGCGAGCCCGCCCGCAACGAGTTCGGGGCAACATAGCATGGGTGTGCCGAAACCCATGCCACGACACGCGTGGGCTGAAAATAATACGAAAAGCGCAAATCAACTGATTGAAAAATCAGGAGATGGAATGAGCGACCCGACACATAGGTAACAAATCGTACCGGACACATAGGTTACACTTTCTCTCTTTTTTTGGGAGGGAGTGATGCCGTGGAAGGAGTGTTCGG
>Ga0209011_1000042_pt1 | contig 85514 bp, 75 predicted proteins | sample BlaSpr_A8_OM1_M3_FD_187986 | JGI IMG/M metagenome (GOLD analysis project Ga0209011, IMG submission 187986) | Forest soil microbial communities from Thunder Bay, Ontario, Canada - Black Spruce, Ontario site 2_A8_OM1_M3 (SPAdes) (version 2) | ecosystem: Environmental > Terrestrial > Soil > Boreal...
AGTGTATGTCCGATGGCAAAAAGCAGCAGAAGAACAGAAGCGATTCGATAAAGCAAAGACGCTTTCATGTCTTGCCTCCAGAGATCACCCGGCGGCACTCTATCCCCTTCGCCATATAACGGGCAATCCGAAATTATTCCGGGCCCGAGGTTCGCTTATCACCGGGCTGCAGATAAGCGTCCTCTTCTAAGTTGGCTTCCTTGAGCATTTTCTTCAGGTTCAGCCGTTTGACCTGCATCCAGCCGTCTGGCACGCGATGGAAAAGCAACACCTGCGAGTGCTTCGCTGAGTCTCTAAACCCGCCAGCGATGGCCACCGCTTGCGCTACGCTGGTGTCATCCTGCAGGTCGAACTTTCCCGGGTGCCCGACTTCGCCTCCTACAATGAAGTAGGGCTTTTCAAAATCCTTCAGTTCGATGTTTATTACCGGATCGTGCAAGACTCGGCTGTAGGCTATCCGCAGCGACTTGGAAACTTCCGGCAGCGTTTGCCCCTCAACGCGAATATCTTGTGCGCCGCGCAGGGTAATGTAACCGTCTGGCTGTACCGTCACGGTCTGATTGAATTCTGGCGTAAAAGGAAAGCTCAGCTCGAGAACGTCGGCTGAATGTAGTTGATAGCGCTGATTACGGTGCTGCAACATGGACAACCGGCCGACGCCACCACCACTTGCCCCACTCTCGCTGGCCTCTTGAACGGGGCCACTGGACCAACGGGGCCCGCCTTCTGTGCTAGTGCAGTAGCTGTTCGTAGCGGCATTAGCCAAGTGACTGCAACCACGCCGAGCAAAATCATCTTAAGCATTGGTGCTCCTTCATCCCTCGGCTTCTTCTTTCGCGTGCCACTGCATGAATCAGAGCAGCCTGTGCTCTCCCCTCAGAGCGGCTACTGGCGGCCACGCGGTTCACCGGACTTGTCGAGATCGAGTTCAAGAAGGATTCCCGCGATGGCGAATTCAAGCTTCTCGACATCAATCCGCGCGTTTGGGGCTGGCACACGCTGTGCGGTCGCGCCGGAGTAGATTTCCCTCACCTGCTTTGGCTCCTCGTCAACGACGAGCCTGTTCCCGCCGCCCGCGGACGTGCTGGAGAGCGGTGGGTGCACACAAGCGCCGATGTGTCGGCGGCGATCCAAGAAATCAGGCGTGGGCGGCTCTCTCTTAGCACTTATCTGCGTTCGCTTCGCGGCCCTGTTGAATCTGCCATTTTTGCCTGGGATGATCCCGCGCCCGGACTCTTGGATCTGCCGCTGTTCGCTTGCGCGCTGGGTAAGCGACTATCTTCGCGGAAAGATAAGGGCCGGGTCTTGACCTAAGCCATTCAGCCTTGGAACGGAACTGTGTCAGGTCTTGGCAAAAAATGGCGGGTTGATGCGGAAGGGCATCAGAGAGTGCGGATGAATGGGCGCGCTTAGCCCGTTTCGCATGGACGAGCAAAGCTAGACCGTTCGCTAAGCAGGTCCGCCTTGCGGATCTACGCCCTGCGGATCTGACTTGACGTCCTCCACAGCAATATTGTCGCTTGGAGCGTCTTTTTCCGCGCGCTTTTCGAGCTTTCTTTGGGCGCGGCGTTCCGCTTTCGCACGTTGCTTGTCCAGCCGCTTCATTTCCTTCTGGCGTTTTTGAAATGTAGTCGTCATCGAGTCTCCTCCAAATGCAAGGGAAGCTGCTTACCGCCGAACGCTGCGCTTTGACGTTACCAGCGGGGCTCGCGAGGCTGGCGTGTGGCTTCGCGATAATCCTCGTTGGAGAATCTTTCCCGCCCGCGTCCTCCGCCACCACCGGGGCGAGGACCGCCGCCAGCGGCCTTGGGACGCGCCTCGTTCACTTTCAAGTTGCGTCCGCCCAGCTCTTTTCCGTCAAGGCCTGCAATCGCTTTGGCGGCTTCTTCGTCGTTGGGCATTTCCACAAAGGCGAACCCGCGGGCACGGCCAGTCTCCCTGTCCATGACCAGGTGGACGCGCGTCACCTGTCCGAACGGCGTAAACAGCGCATTTAATTCAGCTTCCGTGGTTTGGAAGCTCATGTTACCTACAAAAAGATTCTTCATTCCCATCTCCTTGATTACTCATAGTTTCCTAGAACGAACTCTCGAGAAAGATACGGAATCGGCCCGAGCGTGATGTATGACGCAATTTTCGCAATGCTTTGGCTTCGATCTGGCGGATACGTTCGCGCGTAACGGCGAACGTTTGGCCCACTTCCTCGAGCGTGTGATCATTTCCGTCATCCAAACCAAAGCGCATCCTGATGATCTTTTCCTCGCGCTGGGTGAGCGTCTTCAACATTGAGGCCATTTTTTCCCTGAGATTAAGGTTGATGGCCGCGTCTGACGGAGACTCAATATGCTTGTCCTCGATGAAGTCCCCTAGATGTGCCTCGTCTTCCTCTCCAACGGGAGTCTCGAAGGACAGGGGCTGCTGCGCAATTTTCTTGGTCCTGCGCACGGCCTCCACAGGAATGTCCATCCGCTTCGCGATTTCCTCCGAAGTAGGCTCGCGACCAAGCTCCTGGAGCAGTTGCTGGGTGGTACGGACCTGTTTGTTGATCGACTCGATCATGTGAACGGGAACGCGGATCGTGCGTGCCTGATCGGCGATGGCACGGGTGATAGCCTGGCGAATCCACCATGTGGCGTAGGTAGAGAACTTGTAGCCGCGCCGCCACTCGAACTTGTCGGTGCCCTTCATGAGGCCGATGTTGCCCTCTTGGATCAAGTCGAGGAACTGCAGTCCGCGGTTGGCGTACTTCTTCGCAATGGACACGACGAGACGAAGGTTTGCCTCAGTCAATTCTTTCTTTGCTTGGTCGGCTTCCGCCTCACCACGCCGGATCAGAGTGAGGGTGCGCTTCAAGCTGGCCGCGCTGACCTCGCTGGAATCATCGATTTCCCTGAGTTGCGAGCGGCACGAACGCAGTTGCTTGCGCGCTTCGATGGCGACTTCGCCGCGAGCCGCAATGGACTTACGTTCCAGCCTTGCGGCCTCGCGCTCCAGTAAGTGGAGCCGCTCTATGGTGTGCCGCATGATGTCAATCAGGCGCTTTTTCTCCTGCTCCTTGAAATCGATTGAACGGACCAAGCGTGACATTGCGACGCGCGTTCGCGCCACCTGCCCCCGGGCCGCCAGAGACGCGCGCTTATTGGATCTTGACGCGTTCTGCATCCGGGATGCCTGCTTGAGCGCCGCACCGTAAAGCTTCTCGACCTTATCGATAATCCGGAGCGTACAGCGGGTCCTATCCTCGAGGATATCTGCCGTTAGTTCTTCTTCGTCGAACTTGACAATTTCCTTGATGCGTCTAGTACCGTCGCGCAGTCCGACGCCAACGGCCATTAGCTCCTTTAGTACAATCGGAGAACGAGAAATGGTCTTGAGCACGAGCACCTGCCCGCGCTCAATGCGTTTCGCGATGGCCACTTCGCGCTCGCGCGTCAGTAGGGACACCACACCCATTTCCCGGAGATACATCCGGACGGGATCATAGGAGTTGTCCGACGAGCGCGGCGCCAGGTAGAGCTCCGTTTGTTCGCTGTGGGCCGGCTCGTCGTGATCGGCTCCGGCGTGCTCCGCAACAACGAGGGTAGGGTGCGCAGCCTTCGCTGCCGCCACGTCTTCGTAGATTTCGATGCTTTCGCGCTCGAAAGTGGAGAACAGCTTGTCGAGCTCTTCCGTGACATGTTCCTCGACGGGGAGGAGCTCAATCACTTCGTCATGGAGTAGATAGCCGCGTTCCTTGCCGAGATTGACGAGATTGCGGACCTGCTCATCTTTTTCCTGTATTGCCAGCGACAAAGGTTCCCCCAATAGCCACTGCCATGGTTGGCCGGGCCTTCCTCAAAACGGTACTATCACGGAGCGAATACTGGAACGTCGTTTCGTAGATAGGACAAGGACGGAGTACGGATCGCAGTCGTGATAACCGAATTTCACGCTGCGCTGTAGTTGAACTCTGGTTGTCCAGATCCCCTCGGGCGTTACGGTGCGCCTTGTCTTAGAAACAAGTTCTATTGTAACAGCTTCGCGTCGTAAGCTGTTCAAAATAGCGGCGCAAGATCTCCGCCAAGCAGCAAGCGCGGCGGGGTCTCCCGCGGGAATCCGTAGCTCGGGCCGTTTAGCTCTCCATTTGCGCTTGCAGGACTTCCCCCGGAAGCACGACCATCCTGGGCCTCTGCGCTGATGAAACGGAAGCGATTCTGTCTCGAGTCAGATTTTTGCGCTCAGGGAGACCGGTACCCAGGGTCAGCCTCTCCATCCGAGTACCGAGCGTACGCTCCAACTGGAACAGTTCGGATCGCTGCTCTCGCGTAAATAGAGTAGAAGCAACACCATGTTCGCCTGCACGTCCGGTGCGTCCGACTCGATGGATAAAGTTTTCGGGTACTTCCGGCAAGTCGTAGTTGATGACGTGGCCGATGTCCTGAACGTGAATTCCGCGCGAAGCGAGATCCGTGGCCACCAAAACGCGGTAACGCCCCTGTTGGAAGCCAGCCAGCGCTGCTGTGCGTTGCGATTGCGAGCGGTCGCCGTGAATCATCGCGGCTTGGATGCCTTCGCGATTCAGATTTTTGGCAATTCGCTCTGTGCCGCGCTTGGTGCGCGAGAAAACGAGGCATCGACCCGCCTCTTTAGTAAGAAGGTGGTGCAGCGCTTCCTGTTTGCCATCAACGGTGACCTCAAACGCTTGAAGGCGCACACTTTCTACCGGCTTCAGCGTGGACCCGAAGGCGAGACGCATCGGGTTTCTTGTGTAGTCCTTCACAAGGTTTTCCATAGCGCCTTCCATCGTTGCGGAAAAGCACATCGTTTGGCGCTCTTTGGGCAGGACTGCAGCTATCCTGCGAATTGCCGGAAGGAATCCCATGTCCAGCATGCGATCCGCTTCGTCGAGCACCAGCATTTGCAGTTCGCGGAAATGAATCAGCCTGCGGTCGAGAAAGTCTTCCAGCCGTCCGGGAGTGGCCACCACCAGGCCGGGTCCCTTGCGGATGACATGTAATTGTTGAGTTTCGGATAAGCCACCGACGACCAGAGCAGCGGGCGAAAGTTGTTTGCCGCGCAAGGCGTTGTACTGGTCGACGACTTGCATTGCGAGTTCGCGGGTGGGAACAAGCACGAGCGCCGCGATTCCCGGCGAACTACGCCGGAGGAGCCTTTCTATCACCGGAATTAGGAACGCGAGGGTCTTGCCCGTGCCGGTTTGCGCCGTCGCGATTACATCCTTGCCTTCCAGGGCATGCGGGATGGCCGCGGCCTGGACCGGCGTCGGCGTCGAAAAATGAGCATGCGACAGCCGCTCCTTCACATAAGGAGAAATCGGAAGTTCTGAAAAAATTTGCATTTAGCTTTCTTGCTGGCGTAATCGCAGCGCGCACACGGGGATTCCGGGCGAGCATGGCGACTCAATAGCCAGTCTTCGTTTTAAATTACGCTGAAAACGTACGGAGGAGACTGAGGGCGGGGTTTCTCAGATCAGTATCGAACCAGAGGGACCGCACAACACAACCGCGGTATTAAGCGCAGGAGAAGTGTATCACAGATTTAAGGAAAGTGCTCCTTGAAAGATCAATGGCTTAGCGCGGCAACGGGAAAGTGCTTCAGGCCTTGCTTCTCTTGCGGGGCGCCGTCTTGTTTTTTGACCAGCGCTGGATCGCGTTTTTTCTCGAATGAAGCTGCATCTGTTTCTCAGCATTATCAGGATCCCGGCGTTTGCGCATTGCGGCGGTGGAACGCTCGCGAAAATGGAGCGGATCTCTCAGGTTCTGCAATTCCCGGTAATAGTAGAGCGGCGTGGGGTGCTTTCCCTTGAACCGGAGCCTTCTTAGAAACTCGACTTCCTCCTCGGTCGCACCACCGTTGACGGACTGCCTCAGGAATTGCGTGAGACCTAGCTCGTCCTCAGTTCCGGCAGGTTCTCTCTCGACAAACTCAAATTTTTTCGCGTAACCGGGGATAAGTCTGCGGTTCAAGACGATTTCCATGCCGAATGTCGCGAGATCGATGTCCCAGGATTCGATCAGTGGATCGAGGAAGAAAACGCAGTTCTCATTCGAAACGTTGAAGACATCCGTGTCCAGGAATTCCAGGATGCTGACGCGCATTGCTTCGTAGCTGCGGCCGCTAAGTCGCGCTACGGACCGTAGCCAGGTTTCGCTCTCTAATTCGGTTTTCGCAACTGTCTTTACGACGTCCAACAGCTTTTGTGTGACGAGCCGTTCCAGTTCCCCGAAGGGCTGCTTCTCAAAAATGACTCGTATTTGTCTCTCTTTCACGGGTGCGCACTTGCGCAGAACTAACTCTCGAACCTCCTTAAGCAAGGGCTTGGGTGGATCATCCAGATTGCGCTTCAGGACATCGCGTCGCTGATGGTCAGCCAACTTCGAAAGCTTACCGCTCGGGAGTTTTAGGAATTTGCCAATCTTCTCGTAGATGTCGGTACGGCTCGGCTCGGGAGGCAATTTTTTGCCGGTCAGCAATTGCGAGATATAGGATTCGGTGACCTTGGCGGCCGCCGCCAAATCTCTCTGCTCAAGCCCCAATTCTTCCAGCCGCTGTTTGATTGCTAAACAGACGTCCATAGGGTTCTCCCGAATCGTTAACTGAGTCTAATTAAGTACTTAAAATACTCCCAGTTTACACTTGACACGTCAAGTGAATTAACCTACTGTAGTTAAGTATTCTGGCCACATTCAATAGAACGTTTGTGTTGTTCCTGCAAAGCGACCACAGCATCACGCGGCCCTAATTTCACGTTCTTAGGACCTCGTGGGAGACATGAAAATGAAGACGATTCGAAACCTGCTTTTCACTCTAATCATCCTGCTCTTTACGGTCCCCACCGTCCAGGCGCAGGATTTTTCCAAATATCGCAGCTTCTCCCTCGGAACGAGCTTGTCTACCGTCCTGAAGTACACCGGGCAGAAAATGGCTGACGTAAAAGTGATCCGTTCGCAGCCTGCGTTGATTCAGGAAGTGACTTGGTGGCCGCCGAACTCCCCGGGAACGACGTTTCAGTCCGACGCGGTGCGTGAGATTGTTTTCTCGCTCTACAACGGCGAGCTATACAAAATGTCGGTAACCTATGACCGAACTTCCACCGAAGGGCTCACCACGCCGGATATGATGAAGTTGGTTACGGCGAAATATGGTCCCATCGCGAATGTTGCGCTGGCGATCGATTCCCCAGCGAACGACCGATATGATTTGAGGGCCAAGACCATCGCGTCCTGGGAAGATTCGCAGTATGCCATTGATCTTGTCCGGTCCGCTTTCACCGATGACTTTGGGCTGATCATTTATTCTAAGCGCGTCAATGCAGACGCGGAGCTGGCGATTGCGGAAGGCGTGAAGCTGGAAGAGCAAGAGCGTCCAAGGCGAGAAGCGGAGCGCCGCAAAAGGGAAACGGACGACCTCGAAGTGACGCGGCTTAAGAACCAGAAAATCTTTCATCCCTAATGCAGATCAAAGGAAAAGCAAATGGCTAAGCTGTACGTTGGGAACCTTTCGGGAGAAGTAACGGACAGCGGCCTGCAAGAGTTATTCACCGGCAAGGGATTTCAAGTGGCGTCCGCGCGGGTGATTTGCGATCGAGAAGGTGGGCGCTCGCGCGGATTCGGATTTGTTGAACTCGGGTCGGGCGGCGACGTGGCGCGGGCCATCGGAGAGATGAATGGGCTCAGCGTAGAAGGCCGCGCGTTGCAGGTGAACGAAGCGCGTCCGCAGGAACCCCGTGGCGCAGGATGTCGTTCTCAGGTTAGCCCAGTCCACTCTGGGAGGCACGCAGGCGGCAGCGGTCGGCGAAGCTACTAAGCCTCCACAACGCGCGCTCTGCTTTTGTTCTAATCGGAACAGGTGCCAAATGGGCAGTGGAATCAACGTGCAGTACATGGGATTCGAAGCGAAGCCGCTGACACGCGAATACACATTCAATGTGCGCGAAGCCGGGCAGGAGCGCGAGTTCAGACTGCACATAGCAAACGAGGCGTTTGTATCGCATCGCGCGAGCTATCAAGATGCGCCGGGTATCTGCGCGCTCAGGCTTCAGGTCGAGTTGGCCACTTATTCAAATCATCCTCCCGAGACGCGGTACGAGATCAGCGGCGCTGAATTGGACAGTTATAGGCAGGCTCGCATGCCGAAGACTGGGCGGAAGGTTCGAGAGAATTTCTAGCCGCGCGACGTGGTCCTGTGCAAGCCGTTTCAAGTGATGCTGCGTCCGCAGCCGCTCAACCCTTAAGCAAATCTAACTGGAACTGACCGGCGCGACATCAAGAGCTGCTTGCGTGGGGAGAACAACAGAGCGGCTGACGTCGCACACGGCCGGCAATTGTCTCTTGGACGTGGGTCTGTCGCCGTGCGAGACTTTGCCCGTGAACAAGATCATATTCTTCGCGGGAGTGATCCTGGCGGCCAGCGGGCTGATTTCACCAGCGATCGCGCTGTTCGGCGGGCTCGTTTACGGCTTGATTCTGACCCACCCGTTTCACGTCGAAAGCAGGAATCTGACAAAGATTCTGCTACAAGCCTCGGTGGTCGCATTAGGCTTTGGGATGAATCTCCAGGAGGTTCTTCAAGCTGGGCGATCCGGTTTTGTTTACACCGCGCTGAGCATCACGGGGGCGATGCTGCTGGGGCTGGGCCTTGGGTATGTCATTCACGTTGCCAGGAAACCTTCTTTTCTGATCAGCGCGGGAACCGCAATTTGCGGCGGCAGCGCTATCGCGGCGGTCGGACCGATCGCCGGGGCGAGCGAAGAAGAAATGGCGGTGTCGCTCGGAGCGGTGTTCATCCTGAATTCAGTCGCGTTGTTCGTTTTCCCTCCCGTTGGATTCGCACTGCACATGAGCGAGAGCCAGTTCGGGCTATGGTCGGCGCTGGCGATTCACGACACGAGCTCCGTGGTCGGTGCGACGGCGAAATACGGCCCAACAGCGCTCGCCATCGGCACCACCATCAAGCTTGCGCGGGCGCTATGGATTGTTCCGCTGTCGGTGGGAACCGCGGTAGTTTTGAAGAGCAAGGCGCGTATTCAGTGGCCATGGTTCATCCTGTTCTTTTGCGTGGCCGCGCTGCTCAATACTTTGCTGCCAGGCTTCAACCCGGCCTTCGGTGCGCTGAACCATCTCGGAAAGCTGGGTCTGACGGTGACTCTATTTTTGATCGGCGCCAGCCTGAACAAGGAAACACTTAACAAGGTCGGCGTTCGCCCTCTGTTGCAAGGCCTCACGCTGTGGGTCATTGTTGGAGTCAGCACGCTGGCGCTTATTCTGTCTAATTGGATTCGAGTGTAAGAAGCGATCCGCGATTTAGAGCATTTGAAACCGAAAGGAGCGGCAATGGGTCAGGCCATCAGCAATGGGATTACGGACAAGCTCAGTCATCATTCCGTGGACGAAACAGTGGGAACGCTGAAGGGAATTCTGCAGAGTAAGGGAGTGACGCTGTTTGCGATCATCGACCACAGCGGCGAAGCAGAGAAGGTGGGGATGAAAATGCGGCCCACCAAGCTGCTGATCTTTGGCAGCCCGAAGGCGGGCACGCCGCTAATGCAGGCGGCGCCCAGCCTAGCGATCGATCTGCCTCTAAAGATTCTGGTTTGGGAGGATGGTCAGGGGAAGGTCTGGGTTTCGTACAACAGCCCGGCATATCTGCAGCAACGTCATGGCATCCCGCCCGAGTTGGTGCAAAACATAGCAGTGGTGGAAACGTTGGCCGCTAATGCGGCAGAGTGATTGCGAACTCCTCTGCGCAGGCGCTTAGCCTACTACCGAGCGTCGCTCAGCCGTTTGAAAGATAGCGGTGCGCGAAGGTGACCGCCATGGCCCCTTCTCCAACCGCGGAAGCGCAGCGTTTCACTGATCCGTGGCGAACGTCACCGGCCGCGAACAGCCCCGGCACATTCGTCTCCAGGTAATAGGGACTTCGATCGAGCGGCCACCCGCCATTCGACGCTTGGCCTTCAAAGTGCAAATCCGGCCCGGTAACCAGATATCCCGCTTCGTCCCGCACGACTCCGGCTTCCACCGCCCAATCGGTGTGCGGAGAGCCTCCGATACAAACAAAGAGCCACCTTGTCTGAAAACTCTTTTCCTCACCGGTCTTGCGATTTACTAGCGTGATCGACCGCAGCAATTCATCGCCTTCCAGGTTGGTCACTTCCGTATTGGTCAGGACTTCGACCTTGGGCGCGGAACGGATTCGGTCGATCAGGTAAGTGGAAAGGGTGCTCTTCAAGTTGTCCGCGCGGACCACCATGCTCACGATCCTCGCGAAGCGCGCAAAATGCAGGGCGGCTTGCCCGGCCGAGTTGCCGCCTCCCACAATGAAAACGTGCTCGTCCCCGCACATCGACGCCTCACTGGCGCCCGCTCCGTAGTACACACCCGCCCCGATAAACCGGTCTTCGTTCGGCAGACCCAGGCGCCGGTACTCGATACCCGTGGCGCAGATGGCCGTGCGTGCCACAATCTTCGTGCCATCGGCCAAGTAGCCGATGCGCTTGCCTGCTTGGAACTCACCGCGCACGCCCTCGCGCGCGAGCAGGATCTCCGCGCCAAAGCGGCAGGCTTGCTCGCGGGCGCGCTCCGCCAACTCCGCGCCGCTGATACCCGCGGGGAAGCCGAGGTAGTTCTCGATTTTCGGGCTGCTCGCCGCTTGTCCGCCGATTGCCCATCTTTCCACCACAACCGTCTTCAAGCCCTCAGAGGCTCCGTACACCGCGGCGCTCAACCCCGCGGGACCGGCGCCATAAATGGCCAGATCATATTCGGTACACGACGGAGTGCGAAACCATCCCAGCTTCTCGATAATTTGTCGAATGGTCGGACGTTCCATGCGCGTGCCGTCCGAAAATACGCACACGGGCAGCCGCGGATCGTGAATGTGGTCGACGCCGATTTCGCGGGCGTGTTGATTGTTGCGGATTTCCACCCATTCGAACGGAACATCGCTGCGATGCAGGAAATCGCGAATCGCGTAGGCGGCGGGGGAGCCCAGAGTCCCGAACAACTTCAGCTTCGGCTGCTGTTCCTGTTGCTCAAGCGGCATGTGGCAGGAGCTCTTCCGTCGATTCTACCTTACAAAGGCGCTAGTCACGCCAGCATGATCTGGTCGACGTAGCACCAGCGCCAGTCTTCGCCGGGTTCAAAGGACTGGATGATTGGGTGGTGGGTTTTGCGAAAATGTTTCGTGGCGTGCTTGTTCTTGGAGGTGTCGCAGCACCCGACGTGCCCGCAAGTGAGGCACAGCCGAAGGTGCACCCAGTCGTCGCCTGTCTGCAGGCACTCCAGGCAGCCGTCGCTGCTAGGCTGCACGTCGCGAATCGCTTCCACATGCTCACAAATCATCGTGGCCATGGCAATCTCCTCAGATGTTGTGCGTCGGCCTGCTATGCGGCATTGGCGGTGACTACGCCATCTCCGACACCAGCCGCCGGGCGGCGAGAGACAGCATCAGCCGCGAAACACCGCTGAACAACATGCTGAATCCCACAAGTATCCCGAGCACCCATCCGGCGTTCGCCGGCCAGGTTCGCCAGATGATGATGGCGAGAACCAGCGTGATGATGGCATTCACGAAGAGCCACCCGGAGCCAGGCATGGGGCGTAGCCGGACCGCGAGGATGAATTCGAGTATGCTTTCCGCGAATAGATAAATCGCGAGTGCGAGCGTTAGCGATACCATGCCCACCAGCGGGTTCCACAGTAAATAGACGCCCGCGCCGATGTAGACCGCGCCCAGAAGCAATTCCCAGAGAAGCCCGCCCGTACTGCGCGTTTGCCATCCGAACACCCAGTGGGCTAAGCCGCTGAATACAAGCAGCCACCCGAACAGCACAGTCACTGCGATTCCGGCCGCCGGTGGTATGACAATCGCCAGGATTCCCGCCACGATCATCAGCACGCTTAGACCGATGGACCATCCCAGGGACTTCCTCACGATTACGGGAATGGGAGTTGATGTGACACTCATGAGATTCCTCCGAAGGTCCCTCTGGGACCTTCTGAACCATTTCTTGCCGGATAGCTGGGCCTGGTGTTCTCTACTTCTCTTCGGACTGGTCCGGGATAACCACAAACGCTGCTTGTCCGTCGCGCATGACGCGAAGCAGCGTTTGACCTTTGGCCTCGGCCGCTAGTTTGTTGAAGTCGGCCACCGAGTTCACGTCGTGGTGGTTGATGCCCAATATGACGTCTCCCGGCGCTAGATATTGCGCCGCGGGGCTGGCTGGGTCAACTTCCGTGACCACAACGCCGTGAATTTCCGCCGGCACGCCCAACTGCTTCCGCAGCGCCGATGTCAGGTTCTGCACGGCGACGCCGCGCAGGGCTCCTTCACTTGGCGGTCTGCGCGGCCCCCCGACGTAAGAAAGATTGCTGGGACGCTGCTCGAGCGTAACCGTCACCGTTTGCGGCTGGCCATTACGAACGACTTCCAGCGTGACCGGGGTTCCCGGGTTGCTGCTGGCGACCATGGCCAGCAGGTCTGACGACTCATTGACCGTACGCCCGTTAAACTTCCGAATGACATCGCCGGGCTTCAACCCCGCTTTGTCGGCCGGGCCTCCGGGGGTTACGTCCTGCACCAACGCTCCCGAGGTGTCGGGCACTTTGAATTCCTGTGCCAACTCCGGGGTGACCGGCCCTATCGTCGCGCCCAAATAGCCGCGTGTCACCTTGCCGGTCTTGATCAAAGACTCCATGGCGCGTTTGGCCATGTTGATGGGAATCGCAAACCCAATGCCGATAAAGCCAGCGCCTTCGCCTCCTGGACCCCCGGGACTCAAAATTGCCGTATTGATTCCCACCATTTCGCCCCGAATGTCTACCAGGGCGCCACCAGAATTCCCAGGATTGATCGCCGCGTCGGTTTGAATGAAATCTTGCACGGCCTCGATATTGCCCTCCGAGCGTCCGAGCGCGCTCACTGTCCCCCGCGTGACCGTGAAATTCAAGCCGAAAGGATTGCCGAAGGCCATGACCGTGTCGCCCACGTGCAGATTGTTTGAGTCACCTAGCGGTATGGTGGGTAGGTTTCGGCCATCGATTTTCACGACAGCGATGTCGATGTCCGGGTCCGCGCCGATAATCTTGGCCTTGAACACGCGTTTGTCGTTGAGCATGATCTGGACGCTCGTGGCACGGTCGATAACGTGGTTGTTTGTCACGATATAGCCTGTGGGATCGAAGACGACGCCTGTTCCGAGCGCGTGCTGGCGCAGTTCGCGCGGTATCTGCGGAAACTGGTCGCCAAAGAATTGCCTGAGCGAGGGGTCCATGAACAGGGGAGATTGCTCGGCTTTCACCACCTGCTCGGTACGGATGTACACGATCGCAGGCGTCGTTGCCTGGATGATGCGCTCATATGCTTTGTTCTCTTTTTCCAGCAGCTCGATGTCCGGCCCGTCGAGCCCGGGTCGCGCCGCCATGACAAACTGACCGTAACGGTGATGCGAAAGATACAAGCTTCCCAGGACGGTGATCGCCACCAGCGCCAAGAGTGCCAGGCGCAAGGCTGACACTCTCGCTGCTCTCGAAAATGGACCTCTGATGCGCGGCATGAGCTTCTCCTTCTGGATTCCGAATCACCTACTTACGATTTCCTTGCCCGGCTGGTTGTGGCGGCCATTGGGAGGCGTGTTGGCCACAATGGAAAACGGTACAAGCGCTCCGATGCCTCACGTGGCCGAGGCCCCTTTGGACTTTTGGGCGTTCGTCACCTCAATTTGCTTGGGTAGAGCCGATTCGCGAAGCGGCGCTCTGATCTCCAGCACGCCGTTGTTGTATTCGGCGGTTAGTCTTTCCGTGTCTACCCCTTCGGGTAGAACAATGGTTCGGTGAAGACGTCTTCGAGAAAACTCCTGTTGCAGATAATAAACGTCCCGATTTTGTTGGCTGTCCTTGCGGTCCCCGCTAACCGTCAGGTTGTTGCCTTGCAGGCTGACCTGAAGATCTTTCTGTTCCATGCCGGGGACGGCGATGCTGAGGCGATATTCCTTCTTGTGCTTATCTATCCAGGCCTCAATGGGCGGCACGGCGATGAGCACATGCTCGGAATTTGTATCGGCAGCATCCCTACGAGTCACATTGTCCATTGCGCTCCTCCGGAATTCTTCTAGGACGTTGTCGCGCGCCTCAGCGCGTTGGCCTCAACGCAGGCCACGATTTGCTGTGTGTTTTGATCAAAAATGACGTACTCGCCCGGCGCTGTCTTACCAAAATTATCGATGCGGCTTCTTGCTACCTCCACGTTTTGCACTGCTTCGACCCAAATCAAGCTGCCGTCGTCCTGCTTTCTCATGACATCGACCAAATCGATCTGCATGGCTCCTCTTCCCGGGTCCCCGGCCCGTTGTTTTCGGGTGTTTGAAGATTTTTGTTTAGGCTTCTTAAGCAGCGGCTGCTGCTGACGTGCTCACGATGATTCGGTTATCCACGGTGCGGACGCCTGGCGCTCGCCACGCCGCCCGCTCCGCTTCTTCTCGTTCGAACCACGACCGCACCGTGCCTTTCAGAATTACTTTGTCGCCGTCGACTTCCACCGTGATGCGGCTCGCGTCCACCTCCGCGCTTCGTTTTAGCGCTTCCTCAATTTTGGCCTTCACTTCGGCGGTGCTCGGCCGTTCCTTCACCACGATGTGGTTGATTACTCCCTTTATCCCGACGAGGCTGCGTATCGCCTGCTCGGCCGCATTCTTCTGAAACTGCCAGTCCACCTCCCCTTCGAGCGTGACCCAGCCCTTGGACACCTTGACCTTGACGCGGTCTTTCGGAACCGTAATCGTCCACTCCAGTCGGTTCACCGCAGCTCGTGCTATGTCTTCGTCCGTGCGTTCGCTGGAAAACGGCAGGCGAATTTCGAGCTCGTTAGCTACCGCTTTGACTCCCTCAACTCGCGCAGCTGCCTCTTCCGCCGCGATTTTCTCCCAGTAGCTGTCTACTCGGCCCGTAAGCGTCACAATGCCGTCTTTAACAGCTACGCCAATCTCGGCGGCGTTGATGCTAGGGTCAAAACTGAGCTCCGCTTCCACGTTTTTTCGTATCTCCAAATCGGTCATGGTCGTCAGTTTTCCTTTCCAACCAGATTGCCGCTCCGTTTACGTTTCGGCGCTACCGACAAACGCAAAGCGCGACTCTCTTCGCAACACGCCGCCCGCTCGGTTTGGCTCGTGCAGCGCGCTACTTTGCTTGAGCTATGCCCCGAGACACTGCTACGCCTAAAGTGCAGCAACAAGGCGCGAAGTCTTTGGTTCAGCAGCTTTGAGACCAGTGCAGAATTGAATTTGTGCTGGGTAGGAGTTCGTGCATGCCCGTCTGTGGCAATGCTTTATGCTCAGGCCCGGAGTCCTCATGGAGAGGCGTGGCGGCAATCTGGCAGCGCGTCCGTCAGCTTTTCGACATCGCCTCGACACCGTGCTAGCACTAGAGCATTACGACAAAGGTGGGCGACGCGCGCGTCAGCAGTTGGCCGTTGCAATACAGTCTTTCCTGTAACCGCATCAAGCAAGCATAGTATCGACGTGTGAAACTGCTAGTATCAGCATCACTTTTTAGAACTGCTCTCGATAATTTTACCCGGCTGGACGAAAGGCGCTGGGTCGCTTCCCAGACAGAGCGGCTGAATTGAAGAGAGTCGGTCGTACAAGAACTCTCAGCGGGATAGGTGCCTATGGACAGGGTCGAGGAAAGTTATCGCGGGTCGTCTCCCGAAAGCGGAGCGACGCTCATGCCTCGCAAGCCAGCCAACTTCGCTGAGGTCATCATTGGACAAAGCGCGGGACTCGCCGCGCTGCTCAATGGCGTTGAAACCGTTGCGCCGACAGATTCCACCGTCCTCATTCTCGGGGAAACAGGCACAGGGAAAGAACTCGTCGCCAGGGCCATTCATAACCTGAGCCCCCGGCGCGACCGCGCCTTCGTGAGAACCAGCTGCGCCTCCATTCCCGGCGGACTCCTCGAAAGCGAACTTTTTGGGCGTGAGAAGGGCGCATATACCGGCGCCGTGACAAGGGAAATCGGACGCATCGAGCTGGCTAATGGCGGCACTCTGTTTCTCGATGAGATCGGGGAGATACCGTTAGAGCTTCAATCGAAGCTGCTACGCGTTTTACAGCAGCAGGAATTCGAAAGACTTGGCAGTGCGCGTACCATTCGGGTGGACTTCCGCCTTTTAGCCGCTACCAACAGGGATTTGGATCATATGGTGAAGGAAGGCCGTTTCCGCAGCGATCTCTTCTATCGCTTGAATGTCTTTCCCCTCACCGTCCCGCCGCTCCGCAACCGTGCAGACGACATACCGTTCCTCGTCTGGCATTTTGTCAAAAAATATGCTGCCCGCATGAACAGGCGCATCGATACTATCCTGTCGCAGGATATGGCAACGCTGGTCGAGTATTCCTGGCCCGGCAATGTTCGCGAACTGCAGAACTTCATGGAGCGCTCGGTTATCTTGTCGCCCGACATGGTGTTGCGCCCCCCCTTGCAGGAGTTGAGGAATAGCGTCAAAAATGCCTCCGCGAACATTCGCACGCTTGCCGAGGCGGAACGCGAATTTATCCAGGAAGCTCTGCGAAACACGGATTGGGTGGTTGGAGGCGAGAACGGGGCTGCTGTGCGTCTTGGCGTGAAGCGCACCACCTTACTCTACAAAATGCGGCGGCTCGGCATCTCTCGCCCCAAACCCTACGAAGCGCGATGAAACTGACGGACCGCTGTCATCCGGTTGACGCTTGTTATTCTTCGCGCTCGGCCACGCTTCCGCAACTGGTCGACTTTGCCATTAAACCATTGTAGTCACGGCGCCAAGCGGATACTGAATTAGCCGCGACTTTGGAGCCAAAGCTGCCGCTCCCCTGTTGCACCCCGGCCCCGCGCTGTTGTCCGCACGGAGGTCAGGAACGACATGAGCTCCACAAGGATCTGCAAAGCCGCTTCCGCAATCTCGATTTTCGTCGTGGCCCTTATCCTTCTCATGGCGCTTTCATGGCCCACACCCTTACTCGCCCAAGAGGAGAATCCACCCGCTCGCGCCGCGCGCATCAGCTACCTCAAAGGCAAGGTGTCCTTCCAGCCGGCAGGTCAGGCCGTATGGAGCCAGGCCGCGCTGAACTTCACTGTCACCATAGGTGATCGCATTTACGCCGACAAGGGCGCGCGCGCGGAACTTGAGGTAGGACCTTACACGGTTCGCGTGTCGGAGCACACCGACCTGATCGTCACCAATCTTAATGACCAGATCATGCAGCTTGGCCTTGAGCAAGGGATCCTTCGCGTCAGCGTCTATGAACTGCCTTCCGGCGACACCGTCGAGCTCGACACACCGAACGCCGCCCTCACTGTCCTCGAGCCAGGCACATACCGCGTCGACGTCGACCCCGACGGCAACCGTACGACCGTCAGCGTCAATAGCGGAAGCCTGCAGATTACCGCCGAAGACGTTTCGCAAACGGTGCAAGCCGGTCAAGCTGTGAGGCTCACCGGACGAGATCCCGTCAGCATTGACTCAATTCCCATGCCAAGTCTCGACGATTTTGACCACTGGAGCGAAAAGCGCGATGAACATGCCGCATCATCGGCTTCCGCAAAATATGTAAGCCGCGGAGCAGTCGGTTACGACGATCTGGACGACTACGGACACTGGCAGGAAGTCAGCGACTACGGTCCCGTCTGGTACCCCAACGATGTTCCGGCGGATTGGGTTCCGTATCGCTTCGGCCATTGGGCTTGGATCGATCCATGGGGCTGGACGTGGGTCGATGACGACGCGTGGGGCTTCTGTCCCTTCCACTATGGTCGCTGGGTTTTCATCGGGTCAGTCTGGGGATGGCTGCCAGGTCCTTACGTGGTGCTGCCTGTATTTGCGCCGGCGTTTGTAGCATTCGTCGGCGGGCCGGGTTTCGCTCTTAGCATCGGTGTCGGCACCGAATTGGCTGCCTGGTTTCCACTCGGTCCCGGCGAGCCGTTTTTTCCGTGGTATCACTACAGCGTCGAGTATCTTCAGCGCATCAATGTCACAAACATCCGCAATGTTACGAACGTCACCAACATCTTGAACGTCAGGGACGTCAACCAAATCCATTACAAGTATCGCGATGTGGCAACTACCGCCGTGCCCGCGCAAGTCTTCAGCAGCGGGCAACCTGTGGCGCACCATGTCGTTCACGTCGATCCCAAGGTGCTGGCTCGCGCGCCGGTAATTCCCCACCCAACCGTGAATCCCACGCGGCGCGCGGCTCTACCCGGCAGACCTGTCTCTCCGCCGCCCGTTCATCATCCAACTGTGTTGACGGCGCACAATGCACCGCCAACGAGAGCTCGGCCCGCACCTGGCGAAACTCGGACGCCGCCCCCGCTAGTCAGTAGAAATCGGCCGCCGGTCGAAAGCGCCGGGCGTGCCCCCGCGCCGAGGCCTCCTGTACCGGCCCATCCTGCACCTCCACCCCCCGCAACTCATCCGGCCACTCCACCACCCGCGGTTCATCCCGCAACTCCGCCACCTGCAGCCCGTCCGCCAACTCCACCACCCGCCCATCCGGAATTATTTTCCAGGACTCCCCCGCCGCCGCCGCCTGTGCCATTCGCCGACCGCCGCTCACACATGATGGAACATCCCGGCCGGCCGCTCGAGCCTCAGCAGTTAGATAATCTGCGCGCCGAAAGGCCGCCGGGCCCGATGAGAGATGAAGAATTTCCGCACCATGTTGCGCCGGTCGTCCCGGAACGGCCAATACCTGCGCCAGTGGTTCCAGCTCGCCCACACAGGCCTTGATTCCTCAAGCCCGAGCCACTAGTCGAGCGCTACGGCATATTTCTAGACCTGCTTGCGCGCGCACTCGGCTTCGCGCGGTCAAAACCCGGCGAGCGAGTGGTCGCACGTTTCCTTTGTGTTTGACAGTCCTGCTTTTCTGCACGGATACTTTCAGGGACGACGACTCTGACTTGAATCTGTGTCTCCCAATCGCAAGGAGCACCATGCCGACCGCAACCGAAATTGAAGTGAACGGCAAGCGCTATCCCATTCATTACAATTCTGAAACTCCACTGCTGTACGTTTTGCGCGACGAACTCGGCCTCACCGGCAGCAAGTACGGCTGCGGAGAAGGGCAGTGCGGCTCCTGCACCGTGCTGCTCGGCGGCCAGCCGCGCCGTTCCTGCCAAATTCCCGTGACCGCCGCGGTCGGAAAGCCAGTCACCACCATCGAAGGTCTTGAGAAAGACGGCCGCCTGCATCCCGTGCAGCAAGCCTTCATCGACGCCGGCGCCTTTCAGTGCGCCTACTGCACGCCCGGCATGATTATGAGCAGCGTCGGCCTGCTGCAAAGCAATCCCAATCCCAGCTCCGCCGAAATCGTCCAATTTTTGCAGGGCAACATCTGCCGCTGCGGCGCGCATCCGCGCATCGTCGACGCCGTGCACCAAGCCGCCAAGACCATGCAGGAGCGCGCCCGATGAGCAGCCCAATAAATAGAACACCCAGCCAACCGCAAGGGCTCATCCTCGAGCCGGAACGCTACGAGTTCTCCTCCGGCTCGATCCACCATTTCGAGCTGGCTCGCCGCGAATTCTTCAAGCTCCTCGGCGCCGGCATCGCCGTCTTCGCCATCGCGAAAAATTCGGAAGCCGCCCAGGAAACCGCCCCGTCGCACGGATTCCATCCGCAAGATTTGCCCTCTGACATCAGCGCCTGGCTGCACATCGGCGAAGATGGCGTCGTCACCGCGTTCTGCGGCAAAGTCGAAATCGGTCAGAACATTCGCACCTCGTTGGCGCAAACCGTCGCCGACGAACTGCGCGTTCCGTTCGAAACCGTGCGCATGGTCATGGGCGATACAGCGCTCACTCCGTTCGACGCCGGAACCTTCGGCAGCCGCACCACGCCCACCATGACGCCGCAACTCCGCCGCGTAGCCTCCGCCGCCCGCGACCTCCTCATCGAAGTCGCCGCGAAGCAATGGAACGTCGCTCCCGATGGCCTCAAAGCCTCAAACGCGAAGGTGACTGATGCCGCCTCCGGCCGATCCCTCACCTACGCGTCCCTCGCCCGCGGCAAAACCCTCGCGCAAAATCTTCCCGCCGAAGATCCCGTCACGCCGCCGGCCGACTGGACCATCGCCGGCAGGCCTCTACCGAAAGTAGACGCCCGCGATTTTGTCACCGGTCGCCACCGGTACACACCGGACCTGCATCCCGCCAGCATGCTCCACGGCAAAGTTTTGCGCCCGCCTTCTTTTGGTGCGACGCTCACTTCGTATGACGACACCGCCGCCAAACTCATGACTGGCGTAGTCCTCGTTCGCGACGGCGATTTCGTTGCCGCCGCCGCTCCCACCGAGCGCGAAGCCGGCGCCGCGCTCGACTCCATTCGCGCACAATGGAAAAAAGTCCCGCAAGTTTCCAGCCGCGAAATATTCTCGTACTTGAAAAACAACGCCGAGACCAAAACCGACGACCGTCATCGCAAGCAGAAGGGCTCGGTCGAAGACGCCCTCGCCAGTGCCGCGCATCCTCTCGACGCCACCTACACCGTCGCCTACATCGCCCACGCGCCGCTCGAGCCGCGCGCCGCCGTCGCCGAATGGTCCGGCGAAAAGCTCACCGTGTGGACCGGCTCGCAGCGTCCCTTCGGTGTACGCGGCGAGTTGGCCGACAGTCTCCGCATTCCCGAGAGCAATGTCCGCGTCATCGTCCCCGACACTGGCTCCGCCTACGGCGGCAAGCACACCGGCGACGCCGCAATCGAAGCCGCCCGCCTCGCCCGCGCCGCAGGCCGCCCCGTCAAAGTTTGCTGGACCCGCGAGGATGAATTCACTTGGGCTTACTTCCGTCCCGCCGGCGTCATCGAAGTCAAAAGCGCCATTGCTCCCGACGGCAAGCTCCTTGCTTGGGACTTTCATAACTATCATTCCGGCTCCTCCGGAATCGAAACGCCCTACGCCGTCCCCAACGTGCGCACCGAATTTCATTCCGTGCCGCTGGTTCTGCGCAGCGGCTCCTACCGCGGACTCGCCGCTACCGCCAATCATTTCGCCCGCGAAACGCACATGGACGTACTCGCGCGCTCGGTGAAAATCGATCCGCTCGAATTTCGCCTCAAGAATCTCGAAGACGCGCGCCTCCGTGCCGTGCTGGAAGCCGCAGCGAAAAACTTCGGCTGGCCCAACGCGAAAGCGGAAGACCGTGGCTTCGGAATCGCCGCCGGCCACGAGAAGGGAAGTTACGTCGCTACTTGCGCGGAGATCGCCGTCGACAAGAATTCGGGCGGCGTGCGTGTCGTTCGCATGGTCACCGCGTTCGAATGCGGTGCCATCGTCAATCCCGACGGGCTGCGCAACCAGGTCATCGGCGCAAATATCCAAGGTCTCGGCGGCGCGCTCTTCGAAGCTATCGAATTCGAAAACGGCCGCATCACCAATCCGCGTTTCTCCCGCTACCGCGTCCCGCGCTTCCGCGACGTCCCCGAAATCGAAGCCGTCCTTCTCGACCGCAAAGACATCGCCCCCGCCGGAGCCGGCGAAACCCCGATCATGGCTGTAGCCCCGGCCATCGGCAACGCCATCTTCGACGCCATCGGCCAGCGCCTAAACGCCCTCCCGCTAATCCCCAATGGCCTAAAGAAAACGTAGAGTCTGCCGCTTGGAGTGGTGCGGTCTTGTTTACCCTGAGCTTCGAAGGGCCGCGCTTTTGCGGTTGATGCGCCACCAGTCTCTCTGCCAGTAGGGGCTTCACCTCCGACCTTAGGCTCCAGGAAGAAACGGGCTTTAGCCCCTCAGGAGCATCTGGCTCGCCTCAAACCATTGACACCCGCACCCATCCGGCATACCTTTCCGCGCCAATGAATTTCTCCCGCAACCGCCGATGAAAAACAAGCTCCTCGCCGCGGTAATCGCCGTAGCAACGCTGGCGATTGCTGTGTCTCTCTTCGCAGGCAGCCACGCGAGGCAAATTCCCGCGTTTCTCCCGCCTCTGCTCCGCTGGCTAGGCATCGTGCTAATCGCCGCCAGCGCCGCCAAGCGCCGCACTCTCACTTCCTGGATTCTCGTTGGTCTGCTGGCGGGTGCGGAAGTCGGTCACGACTTCCCCTCATTCGCCATAAATCTCCAATTCCTCGGCACCATCTTCCTCCGCCTCATCCGCGTCATCATCGCCCCGCTCCTCTTCGGCACGCTGGTTGTCGGCATCGCCGGCCACGCCGACCTCAAGCGCGTCGGCCGCCTCGGCCTCAAGTCCCTCATCTACTTCGAAATCGTCTCCACTATCGCGCTGCTCATCGGCTTCGCCGCCATCAACATCAGCCGCGCCGGTGAAGGCGTCCATCTCCCACCCTCCGCCACGGCCGAATCGCTGAACGCTACGCCGCATACCGCAACGCAACTCATCACCGACATCTTTCCTGAAAATATCGCTAAGTCCGTCGCCGAAAACCAGGTCTTGCAGGTCGTCGTCTTCAGCATCCTCTTCGCCATGGCCCTCGCGCTCGTCCCCGAGGCAAAGCGCCGCCCTATGCTCGCCTTCGCCGAAAGCCTCTCCGAAACTATGTTCAAGTTCACCAACATCGTCATGCTCGCCGCCCCCATGGGCGTCTTCGGCGCCGTCGCCTACACCGTCGGCCACTTAGGCCTGGGCGTCCTGCTTCCGCTGCTAAAGCTGCTCGCTACAATGTACGTCGCGCTAGTCGTGTTCATCACTTGCGTTCTGCTTCCCATCGCGCTTCTTGCGCGCGTCCCCATAAAGAGATTCCTCAGCGCCGCCGCCGAGCCCGTCACCATTGCCTTCGCGACCGCCAGCTCCGAAGCCGCGCTGCCCCGTGCCATGGAAGAAATGGAGTCTCTTGGCGTCCCGCGCGACACCGTCGCCTTCGTTCTCCCCACCGGGTACAGCTTCAACCTCGATGGCTCTAGCCTCTACCAATCCCTCGCGCTAATCTTCATCGCGCAAGCCGCCGGCATTCATCTCACCATCGCGCAGCAAGCCGTCATGCTCCTCACCCTGCTAATCAGCAGCAAAGGCACCGCCGGAGTAGCCCGCGCCTCCCTCGTCATCGTCCTCGCCGCCGCCACTTCCTTCCGTCTCCCTACCGAGCCGCTCTTCCTCCTCTTCGCCATCGATCAACTCATGGACATGGGCCGCACCGCCGTCAACGTCCTCGGCAACTGCTTGGCCTGCGTAGTAATCGCCCGCTGGGAAGGCGAATTTCCCGCCGCACGTGGTGCCGGCCTTCAGGCCAGTGCTTCCTAACTTCCTCCGCGCCCCCTGCGTCTCCGCGTTATCTTTTTCTAATCACCGCTCGCTCTCGATTAGCTCTCATCAAAAACTACGGTACAATTGAAAGGTTATGCTCTCGGTCAATAACATCTCTATGCGCTTCGGCCCGCGCGTCCTCTTTGAGGATGTCGCCTGTACTTTCATGGCCGGCCGCCGCTACGCCGTCACCGGCCCCAACGGTGCCGGTAAGTCCACGTTCATGAAAATTCTCACCGGCGAGCTCGAGCCCACCAAAGGCTCCATCACCGCGCCAAAGAAGATGGGTGTCCTCCGCCAGGATCAATTTGCCTTCGACGAGTTTCGCGTAATCGATACCGTCGTCATGGGCAACCAAGTCCTCTGGGATGCCTTGCAAGAGCGCGACGCGCTCTACGCCAAGCCCCATGAAGAACTAACCGACGCTGACGGTATGCGCCTCGGTGAACTCGAAGGCATCGTCGGGGAAGAAGGCGGCTATACCGCGGAAGCGGACGCCGGCATTTTGCTCGATGGCCTAGGCGTAGAAAGCGATCTGCACGAAAGAAAAATGGGCGAGCTGCAAGGCGGCCAGAAGGTTCGCGTCCTCCTGGCGCAGGCCCTCTTCGGGAATCCCAGCGCCCTCCTTCTCGACGAGCCTACGAACCACCTCGATCTCGATTCCGTGCACTGGTTACAGGACTACCTTCGCGAATACGAAGGCGTCCTGATCGTCATCTCCCACGACCGCCATTTCCTCAACAGCGTTTGCACCCACATCGCCGATATCGACTACGAAACCATCATCATGTACAACGGCGGCTACGACGATATGGTCGTCGCCAAAACGCACATCCGAGCCCGCATCGAATCGGAAAACGCCCAGCGCGAAAAGAAAATCGCGCAGCTCAACGAATTCATCGCCCGCTTTTCCGCCGGCACCCGTTCGGCGCAGGCCACCTCGCGCAAGAAAGAAGTCGAGCGCCTGCAAACTTCCGAGCTAGCCAGATCCAACATCCAGCGCCCCTATATCCGCTTTGATATGAAGCGCGCTTCCGGCCGTCATCCGCTCGAAGTCCGCAGCATCGAGAAATCCTACGATGATCTCAAAGTCATCCCGCGCTTCTCCGCCAGCGTCACGCGCGGCGAAAAAATCGCGCTGATGGGCCGCAACGGTACTGGCAAAACCACTCTGCTGAAATCGTTGGTTCGCAACGCGACAGGCTACATCGAAGATTCAGATCGCGACTTTCCCATCGACAGCGGCGCCGTCGTCTGGGGTCACGAAGTCGCCGTCGGCTACTTCGCGCAAGACCACGGCGATTCCATCACCAAAGGCATGACCGCCATCGACTGGCTCTGGCAGTTTGACCCCAGCGCCAATCAGCAAGAGCTCCGCGGCCTGATGGGTCAGATGCTATTCAGCGGCGACGACGCTCTCAAACCCACGAAAGCTCTCTCCGGAGGTGAATCCGCCCGCCTCATCTTCTGCAAGCTAATGCTGCAAAAGCCCAATTTCCTAGTCCTCGACGAGCCCACCAACCATCTCGATCTGGAATCGATCAACGCGCTGAACATCGCGCTGCAAAAATACGACGGCACCGTCCTGCTCGTAACGCACGACCACGACGTGATCGACGAAGTCGCCACCCGCATCTGGCACTTTAAGGGTGGCAAGATCGAAGACTTCAAAGGCCCTTACGAAGAATACCTCGCCTACGCCCAGGAAAAGGCTTCGTAACCGTCGCAGGGGCGCAGCACGCCCTGCGCCCTAGCTACCGTGCCGCCCGCCGTCGGCATCCGATGTAGAATCTCTCATAAAGGTTCGCGAAATCGATGGAGTGCGCCGGTCGTGGTTGCCGCGGGCCGCCAATGACCGCCGCTTTCGCGCCGTAAAGAAAAACCGAAACCAACCCTCCCGAGAAGATGACTCCGTTTTGACCTTTGTGTGACATTTCACCCTTGCCCGCAAGCTAACTTAACCTCCGCCCGCGAGCATCGGTTTCTGCAAACTTGAGCAATCAGCAAGCGATGCCCGCGCCCAGGAAACCTGTTCCGCTGTGTCACCGCACGACTTAATTTTTGCCGCGCTGACCCCAATCTTGTTCTGGAGGAAATCATGATGCAGTGTCTCTTGAAGTGCGCCAAGCTTTCCGCCGCCTTTGCGTTAGCCGTGTTCGCTGTTCCCAACGTCACCCCCGCGCAACACTACACCCAGAAAAACCTCATCTCCGATATTCAGGGAAAGGCCGACAAGACCGATCCCAACCTGAAAAATCCGTGGGGACTGACGCGTTCTCCCACCGGCAGCCCATGGTGGATCGCCAACAACAATTCCGGCACCTCCACCCTCTCCGATGGCAGCGGCAACCCCATCAACATTTTCGTCGAAGCCGACGCCAGCAAGAGTAACTTTGTCGTTGTTCCCCCGCCGGGTTTTGCCCCTCCGGGGACGCAATCGACTCCCACCGGCGTTGTCTACAACGGCAGCCCCACCGATTTCCTGCTCAATAAAGGCAATCCCCCTGGCAAACCAGCCGTCTTCATCTTTGCCACCGAAGACGGCACTATTTCCGGTTGGAACCCGTTCGTGAATCTCCTGCCTGGCGGAAAACCTTTTTCCCCTAACGCCGTTCTCGAAGTCGATAATTCCGACCACGGTTCCAATCGCGGCGCCGTCTACAAAGGGATGACTTCCGGCGAAATCCACGGCAAACGGTTCCTCTACGTCACAAATTTCCGCAGCGCTCGCGTCGAAGTCTACGACACAAATTTCCATCAGATACACCTGGACGAAGACGCCTTTGACGACGATAGCCTTCCCCGCGGTTTCGCGCCCTTCAACATCCAGAACATCGGGGGCAGCCTCTTTGTCACCTACGCCAAGCAGAATGCCCTCCGCCACGATGACGTCGCAGGTGACGGCCTCGGCTTCGTCGACATCTTCAGCACCACCGGCAGGTTCCAGGGCCGCCTCGAACACGGCGACTGGTTCAACTCGCCCTGGGGCGTTGTCTGGACGCCGCGCGACTTCGGCGAGTTCAGCAATGTCATTCTCGTCGGCAATTTCGGCAGCGGCCGCATCGCCGCCTTCAACGGCTTCACAAAAAAGTTCATCGGCTTCGTGCGCAATCCCGATAGTTCCATCCTCACCATCAATGGCCTTTGGTCTCTGACCTTCGGCAACAACGGCACCGCTGGCTCCTCCACGACTATGTTTTTCACAGCCGGCATCAACGACGAACAGGACGGCCTCTTCGGCACACTAATTCCCGTAGCTGCCGAACAAGACGGCGACGAAGAGTAGTTCCGCAGTAAGGCCTCGGCGCATTACCCGCCGAGGCCTAACGTTTTACAAACTGCTTCTAACGCTTTAGCTCGCACCCTGGCAATCGACGGCTTCCCAAAGCTGCAGAGCCCTCCCCCTGCCAACTCCAGGCTCACTTTTCGGCATCAGACTCGTCATCATTACCATGCGACCATGCGTGCTGCTGTCTCCTTGTGCGCTTGCGTATCGGAACATTTAAGTGCCAGAGCACGTATAACTTTCACGCGCCTTTCGACCCGTCAGGAGGCACTTCATGGGCACCCTCGGCCAGGACATCCGCTTCGCCCTTCGCAATCTCCGCAAGAGCCCCGCCTTCGCCATCATCGCGGCTGTCACTCTTGCGCTGGGCATTGGCGCTTCCACCGCCATCTTCAGCGTCATCGAAAATGTCTTGATGGAGCCGTTTCCCTACACCGATCCCGGGCGCCTAGTCTCCGTCCAGATTCACGACACCGAGCAAAACGAGCCCGGCGGCCGCGCCGCCTACTCCGGTCCCGAATTCCTCGACTATGTCGCGCAGAATCACGTCTTTGACCGCGTCATCGCCAACGACGGTCTGGACGTCCTATACCGCTCCAGTGAAGGCACCGAGCGCTTCGACGGCAACCTCATCACTCCTGGCACCTTTGAATTCCTGGGCATGCCCGCCTACCTCGGTCGCGTCGCGCAGCCCGCCGACTACGAACCTGGCGCGCCTCCGGTCTTCGTCATGCGCTACAAAACATGGGTCACCCGCTTCAGCGCCGATTCCAAGCTCATCAACAAGACCTTCGTCCTCAACGGTACGCAGCGCACCCTGATCGGTGTCATGCCTCCCCGCTTCGGCTGGGGTGATGCCGATATGTGGATTCCCACTAAGCCCAGCCGTTCCGCCGCCATGGAGCGCAACGGATTCCCCATGTTCTGGTTCTTCCTAGGCCACCTAAAGCCCGGCGTTTCCATCCGCCAAGCCGAATCCGACCTGACCGTCGTGGCCAAAAATCTCTCCACCGTGTACCCCAAGGACTACCCGAAAAAGTTCAGTGTCCACATCGAAACGCTCACCGACCTAGTCGTCGGCCGCTTCCGCACCACTCTGTACATCGTCCTCGCTGCTGTAGGGCTCCTGCTACTCATCGGTTGCGGCAACGTCGCCAACCTGCTCCTCGCCCGCGCCACCACGCGCGAGAAAGAATTCGCCATCCGCGCCGCGCTCGGCGCCGGCCGTTGGCGCATAGTCCGCCAATTGTTGGTGGAAAGTTTTCTCCTCGCCGTCAGCGGCGCCATCCTCGGCGCCTTCATGGCCTGGGGAGGACTCAAAGCGCTCGTCGCGCTAATTCCCAAGCAGATCGTCCCCGCGGAAGCCGTGATTCGCCTCAATCTTCCCGTCCTTCTCTTCACTCTCGGCGTGGCCGTGCTCACCGCCATCGTGTTCGGGCTCGCGCCCGCGATGCAAGTCGTGCGCCGCGACCTCAACGATCCCCTGCGCGACAGCGGCAAAGGCACCAGCGGCGGGTCCACGCATGGCCGCCTGCGCAACGCCGTCGTCGTCCTCGAAGTCGCCGTCTCGCTAACGCTACTCGTCGCCGCCGGCCTCCTCATGCGCAGCTTCGTCGCTCTCCGCGACGTGCACCTCGGCCTGCAGCCCGACCACATCTTCGTCGCTCGCCTTCCTCTCCCCGAGGACCGCTACAAAACCTCCGACCAGGTCGCCGGCTTCTTCCGTCCTCTGCTGCATCGCCTCAAAGCCGTGCCCGGCGTCCTCGAAGCCACCGAAACCAGCACGCTTCCTCCCTACGGTGGCATTCCTACCGACATCGAAATTCCCGGTAAGACCCACGCCGAAAAATGGAACGCGCTCTTTCAGCTTTGCAGTGAAGCCTATTTTTCCGTTCTCAAAATCCAGTTCATCGATGGCCGCGCCTTCACCGAAGCCGAGGTAGAAGGGAAGCGGAAGCTCGCCGTCGTCAACCAGACCTTCGCGCACAAATATCTCGGCAAAGAAAATCCCATGGGCCAGCGCGTGCACATCGCCCAGCTCGAGCAGTTTCCAGATAAGCTCGCCGATCCATGGTTCGAGATCATCGGCGTCGTAGCCGACGTCAAGAACAACGGCCTGCAAGATCCCGTGCAGCCGGAAGTCTGGGTGCCCTACACGATGACCGGCTCCGGCGCGCGCGGCGTACTCGTCCGCACCGGCCCGGATCCCATGACCATGATGAACGCCGTCCGCCAGGAAATCTGGGCCACCGACAGCAACGTCGCCCTCACCTTCACCGGCACCCTCGAAAGTTTCATCGCCTCGTTTTCCTACGCCGGGCCTCGCTTCGGCTTCCTGCTGATGACCGTCTTTGGCGCCATCGGCCTCGTGCTGGTCACCATAGGCGTCTATAGTGTCCTCGCGTACACCACCGCCCGCCGCACCCACGAAATTGGCATCCGCATGGCCCTCGGAGCGAAGAAGCGCGACGTCCTCGGCTTGGTAATCCGCATGGGCGTGGGCCTTGTCGGCGCGGGCATCCTTCTCGGCATAATCGCCAGCCTCGCCGTAGCGCGCGTAATCGCCACGCAACTTTGGGGCGTCTCCGCCTACGACCCGGTAACGCTAACCTCCGTCGCCACGCTCCTCCTCATAACAGGAATCGTAGCCTGCTGGATCCCAGCGCGCCGCGCCTCCCGCGTCGACCCCCTCGTCGCCCTCCGCTACGAATAATTTGTGTGGCACAGCCAATCTTGGCTGTGCTCCGAGCAGCCGCGCCGAACGAACCCGTCATTCCGACCGAAGCGACCCGGCTGTTTCTTGCGCCCGGTTTGAGGGCGCCGGGTCGCGCAGGGAGGAATCTCTCTTCGTCTTTTCTCCACGCTCGCCCCCATTTTCGAACTCACCCGTTTTCGCGTAACCTAACAAGTTCAAGGAACGCTTCTCACATGATGCAAAGCGGCGGAATCCACGCAATCGAAACTGTTTTCCTCATACTGCTTCTCTTCGTCGTCATCTTCGCGGCCCTCGCGCGTAAACTGCAAACGCCCTATCCGATTGTTCTTGTCGTCGCCGGTCTGCTGCTTGGCTTCATCCCGGGCATCCCCAAAATCTCGTTGAATCCCGACGTCGTTTTTCTCGTCGTCCTCCCTCCGCTTCTGTACGCCGCCGCCTGGCTGACTTCTTGGCGCGATTTCAAATTCAATTTGGTCAGCATCCTCCTTCTCGCCTTCGGCCTTGTCGGTTTCACGGTGCTCGGCGTGGCCGAGACTGCGCACTGGGTGTTCCCCGGCTTCGACTGGCGCCTCGGCTTCGTCTTGGGTGCCGTCGTCGCCACCACCGACGCTATCGCCGCCACCTCCATCGCCAAGCGCCTTGGCCTCCCGCAGCGCATCGTGGACATCCTCGAAGGCGAAAGTCTCGTAAATGACGCCACCGGCCTGCTCGCTCTCGAATTCGCCATCGCCATGGTCGTCGATGGGCGCACTCCCACTGTTACGGAGGGCGCTCTGCGGCTCACCTATTTGATTGCCGTCGGACTCATCATCGGCCTCGTCCTCGGCTTGATTGTCGAATGGTTCGAGCGCCGCATCGACGACGGCCCCATCGAGATCGTCGTCAGCATCCTCACGCCATACGCGGCCTACCTCGCCGCCGAATCCGTGCGCGCTTCCGGAGTGCTCGCCGTTGTCGCCTGCGGCCTGTACCTGAGCCGCCAGAGCTCGGAGTTTTTCTCCGCCACCGTCAGGATGCAGGCCTGGGCCGTGTGGGATTCCCTCACCTTTGCCGTCAATGGACTGGTCTTCGTTCTGATCGGCCTTCAGCTTCCCCACGTGCTCGCGGGAATTCGCGGCTACAGCTTCCTTCACTTGCTGCTCTACGGCGCGCTGTTCAGCGCCATCGTCATCGTGCTGCGCCTGCTCTGGATGTATCCCGGCGGCTATCTCGCCTACTTTATTCGCAAACGCATTCTCTGCCAGGACCTTCCCAGGCCCTCCGCGAAGCAAATCTTCATCATCGGTTGGACCGGCATGCGCGGCGTCGTAGCCCTGGCCGCGGCCATAGCTGTTCCCGAAACACTGTCCGATGGCGCGCCGTTCCCGCAGCGCAATCTGATCATCTTTCTCACCTTCAGCGTCATTTTGGTCACTCTGGTGCTGCAAGGGCTCACCCTGCCTCCGCTCATCCGCGCCCTCGGCCTGGCCGGCCATACCGGCAATGACGACGAGGAAGAAGAGGCCCGCCGCATCATCACCAGCACCGCGCTAACCCATCTCGAAAGCGCCCGCGGAGAAGACTTGGAAGATTTTGCCGCTGTCTACGACGATCTCTCCCGCCGCTACGCCCGCCGCCTGGCCAGCATGAGCAAAGAAAACTCCGACGACGATGGCATGAGCAACAAAGAGCTCGAGCGCTACCGCAAAATCCTCGGCGAACTCCTCCGCCTCGAACGAAAAACCGCCCTCCGCCTGCGCAACGAAGGCCGCATCAACGATGAAGTCCTCCGCAAAATCGAACACGAACTAGACCTAAGCGAAACCCGCCTAGCCCTAAGTTAGTGGCACAGCGAATTTTGGCTGTGCGCCTCCCCGCCCTTGAAATTCCTGGTATCATCGTGATGCTATCTGCCGAGGATAGGGTCCCATACGTATGTACTTATCGTTACGCGACCTGCGGTATCGATTTCATTTCTGGACAGCAGCAGATAAGCGAGGTTCACCGATGGCAGACCAGTCCTTCAATCCTCTAAGCAGCGCGAACTCCAACGTCATTCCGGCGATGCCGCACGACAGGAGAGTTTCTTCTTGCAAACGATACCCTCGAAATCCTTCTCGCAGATTTCCTCAAATGGAGTTATGAAAACAATCATGAATCCCAGCAACAAAAAATCTAAGAGTATGTCCAAGAAAAAGCGCGCATTCAATGCCCGCGCTTTTCTAGATTCGGCTGGCGTGGCCAGAAAAGTTAGACAGTGTAAGAGAGCAGAGATTGTCTTTTCTCAAGGTGCCCCCGCTGAGAGCGTCTTGTATGTACAAGAAGGCGGTGTGAAGATTAGCGCGGTTAGTGAAGCCGGCAAAGAGGCGATCATCGCAATTTTGGGGCCTGGCGACTTCTTTGGCGAGGGGTGCCTGGCAGGCCAGTCGGTTCGCATGGGGAATGCGACGGCGATTACTCCTAGCACTTTACTCGTCATTGACAAGAAGGAAATGACGCAAGTGCTTCATCAACAGCATGAGTTATCCGACCTCTTCATCAATTTTGTGCTCACACGGAACATTCGGATTGAGGAGGATTTGGTCGATCAGCTATTCAACTCGACCGAAAAGAGGCTCGCGCGTACTCTTCTCTTGCTTGCCCGATACGGTAAGCAAGACCAGCCTCACAGAATACTCCCCAAAGTATCGCAAGAAACGCTGGCGGAGATGATCGGCACAACACGCACGCGGGTCAATTTGTTCATGAACAAATTCAAGAAGCTGGGTTTCATCAAGTACAACGGCGAAATTCAGATCGATACTTCTCTCTTGAGTGTCGTGCTGCATGACTGACTCAAACCGCTGTGGGTAGCCGAAGGACCTCAACTGCAACGCGCCGCAACGGCGAATCTGCAAGCTAGTTGCTCGCCTCTGTTCGCCGTACCGCCAGCTTGCCCTGCTTGCCCCGAGCCTCGAGGGGAGCCGAAGGGCGTCTCGTTTACCCTGTTTACCCCGAGCGACCTTCGGCGAGGGGAGCCTCGAAGGGTCGGCCCGCCCATTTCAGCGTAGCGCCCGCCGACTGCTTGCCCTGAGTTGCGAAGGGTGGCGGGCGCTTTGCCTTGCTCTTTACAGCTTGCTCTTTGGACCAAAACCCCAAAGAGTTGGACAAAGAGTGCAGAGATTTACCTAGCGCCACGCGAGCCATCGCACAATTTTGAAGCCATTTATGCAATCTTTAAAAAGTTAAGTCCAGTAAATAGAAGCACATGCTTGTTGTTTTGTCGTGCGCGCCACGGAGCGACGCGCTCGACTGGCACGCAACGTGCCATGTTCTCCCTGGTAACACCTCTCACAAGGTCCCTAAAATGCCGGAGGAAGTATGAAACTGCGCCGCTTCTCTTTGTTGGTTCTCCCTTTGTTGGTTCTACCGTTGTTGGCACCCGGTGCCTATGCCGACGCCGTCCTTGGAACTGAGTTGAGTACTTTTGCGGTTCTGGCTGGCTCGACGGTGACCGATGTTCCGTTGAGCAGCATCATCGTCGGAAATGTGGGCGTCAGCCCAGGTTCTTCGATCACTGGGCTTCTTCCGGCGCAGGTGACTGGAGGAACGATACAGCCGGGTTCGGAGGGTTTAGCTCAGGGGCAACTTACCACTGCGTATAATTCTCTGGCAGCCACGCCATTCACCGCCAGCTTGACCGGTACGGATTTGGGTTCATTCGGAGTGGGGGGGCTCGCGCCGGGCGTCTATAATTTTTCGTCGTCGGCTCAGTTGACGGGAGCACTCATTCTCAACGGCGGGGGCGACCCCAATGCGCTTTGGATCTTCCAGATAGGAAGCACGCTCACGACTGCAAGCGGTTCGTCTGTTGCTGTGACCAATGCAGGTTCAGGTGCCGGCGTGTATTGGCAAGTCGGCAGCTCCGCGACTCTCGGAAGTGGTACTGCATTCGAAGGAAATATTGTGGCGCTTACGAGCATCGGCTTGGATACAGGCGCGACAATCGACTGCGGTAGAGCCCTAGCGCGAAATGGTGCAGTGACGCTGGATCATAACAGCATCTCCAATACCTGCGCGAACGTTGCTGGCTTGGGTGGCACAGGGGGTTTGAGCGGCGGTACGCTTGGGACAGGTGGCACGGTCTCCCCCGTTCCGGAACCCGGCACCTTGCTCCTTTTGAGCACCGGTATCGTCGCGTTGGTCGGCAAGGCTCGTATGAAGCGGGGAAGGCGCGGAACGACTAGCCCTGTGGCCGCCGTCTAACAATCATCGCATAACAACCAAATGACCGCCGTAGCCGGGAACTTCGCAGATCCTTGCGTGCCCGTGTAGCCGCCCCAGACTGCTTGCCCTGAGTAGCGAAGGGTGGCGGCCGTCTTTCTCATAAACGCTGTAAGCGCGTCACAACAACGAGGATTGCGCACAGACGCAGAGGCACATACAATCCGCGCGACTGGGTTTCGCCTCCGTGGTCAACCACCTCAGCACGCCGCCCTTTCCCCGCACCCGCGAATCTAACTTTTGCCGTTTCCCAGGAACGGGACGCAGCCGCAAAACCTTGGCTCGCACATCGTGACGACATTTGCCTCCAAAGCGTGGGACATGCTGCGCCTCATCCGGCGCGGAGGACCTGCGCTCTGCAATGTGGCCGTCACCAACGCGTGCAACGCGGCTTGCGACTTCTGCAATTTCGCTCGCGGCAAGGTCGGCTCCCACAATCTCCGCTGGATCGATGCCGACCAGTTCGGCCGCGCCCTGGACATCCTGCGCAAACGCGACATCCGCTACATCAGCTTCTTCGGCGGCGAGCCGCTTCTTCACTCACGCCTCGCGGACATGATCGCCATGGTCGTCGAGCGCGACATGGGTCCTGCGCTGATCACCAATGGGTGGCTGCTCGCGGCGCAACTGGAAAAGCTCGCGGCGGCTGGACTGAAAACCGTCTACATCTCGATCGACGCAGCGACCATCGCCCAGCACGAAGCCAATCGCGGCCTCGAGGGGCTTGGCGGACGTATCCGCACCGCCACTTCGCGCATGCGCGAACTCGGTATGACGCCGCTCGCGCAGGTCACCATGAGCAAATTGCTCGGCGACTATCGCGATCTCGCGCCGCTACTGCGCGAGCTCGGTTTCGACGCGGTGGCCTTTTCCTATCCGCAGACAGCGCGACTCGGCTCCTCATCGCTGGCATGGTCCAGTGATTCGCAACTCATGAGCTTCAGCACTCAAGAGCTCGTAGCCGCTTTCGACTCCCTCGATTCCATGCGCACAGAATTCCCCGTCAACAATCCCCGCGCCTCCGTAGCCGACATGAAGCATCACCTGCGCGGCGAAACGGAGAAATTCGAGTGCTATGGCGGCTTCAAGAGCTTTTACGTGGACTGGAACTACGACATGTGGCGCTGCGATTCCTGGAGCGAAAAACTTTGCACTGTCTGGGACTTTGCCGAGACGCCGCTGGTGCGTGACGGTTGCAAAGCTTGCATCGCCGATTGCTATCGCGATTCCAGCGTGATGCTGCATTTCGCCGTTTCGCTCGGCGACGCTCTCGACCATTTGCACGAAGGCCGCGTGCGCGCCGCCACCAAGGCGCTAATGGACCGGCGCAACTTTGTCTCACTTGGCGCAGTACTGGAAAATGCGCATGTGCTAACGCGTCTAGCGCGGTTGGGGTAGCGCCCACTGCCGATGCGAAACACTCTCTTCCTCCTCCTGGCACTGGCGGCGGTCGGATGCCGCTCGGTCGCGCAGTCACCGATACGAAACAATACTCAGGGCATTCGGCGCATTCACCCCGCGCCGGGTACACACTTGGTCCGCTTTCAAGAATTGGACGACGGCGTCTACAAAGGATCGAAACCAAAAACCGACGCCGACTACGAATTTCTGCAGGAAAAAGGCATCAAGTACATCGTGCAACTGAAAGTTTTCCCTTGGCTCAACAACTGGGAGAAACAAAGAGCGAAGAAATACGGCATGACCCTGCTCACCGGCACAATCAGCGCTTCGCCAATGGAGCCATCCGAAAAGCACATCAACGCCGTTCTCTGTCTTCTGCGCGACAGGCGCTATCATCCCATCTACATTCATTGCGACCTGGGCCGCGATCGCGCCAGGCTCATCACCGGCCTTTACTAAATGTATTACAAAGGGAAATCCAAGGAAGAAGCGTACAAGGAGATGAAATATTATGGCTTCAACGATGGTTGGGGACTGCGCGGCTTGAAACGTTATTTTGAGAAGCATTCTCAGCAGCCGTTCAGCTAGTATCTCCCGCACTGCGCCGGGCACCCGGTGCACGAAGCGTCGGAGCGGGGAGAAGTAAGCGAGTCGCAAAAGTAGATTTGGGGGAACGTTTGATAGTGCCGAGCCGTCTCGATAGTGAGTCTTTGAGGAAATGCTCTTGACAAAGGGAATGACAAGGGGAATCAAAAAGGGAATGACATGGGGAATAGCCGCTGCATTGGCGTCCTTCCTATGCGGCGCAATTTCTCGCGCTCAAGTGCCGCGCGTGGACCACGTGTTCCTTGTGGTCGAAGAAAATCAGGACTTTAGTTGCGTCATCGGCAATTCGGCGATGAGCTTTCTGAACGGCCTGGCGAGCAAGTATGCAGTCGCGGCCTCTTTTTACGCCAACGCGCATCCTTCCATCAGCAACTATTTTGTGCTGACCACCGGACAAGCGCTTTCCAAAGGTCGACTGGGCGATTTTCGCACCGAGGCCGTCGACGCGGACAACGTCATTCGCCAGCTCAAGCAAAATGGAAAAACCTGGCGTGCGTACATCGAAGGCGTGCCGGGGCCAGGCTACACCGGAGGAAATATCGGCAACACCGGATATGTGAAGCGGCACAATCCCCTTGCGTATTTTGAACGAGACATTTCGGCTGCGGAGCGCGCCAATCTCGCCCAATTTTCGCAATTCTCCCAAGACCTGGCGCAAAACCGGCTCGCCAATTATTCCTTTTTCGTGCCCAATGTTTTTGACGATGGCCACAGCATCAAAGGCACCAACGGCGGCAACCAGGGAGACGCGCGATGCGGCGATGCAGGCGCGCTTAAGCAAACAGACGACTGGCTAAGGCATATTTTTAGCCCGCTGCTGGCCAGCAAAATCTTTGAAGACACTGGGCTGTTGATCATCACCTACGACGAAGCTTCTGGCGACGACGAAAGCGATGGAGCGGGGCACTCGGGCGGCGGGCGTGTGGCAACGATTCTCGTGAGTTCCAAGGTCAAGCCGGCGTATCGCTCGATCGCGCTTTATCATCATGAAAGCACGCTGCGCCTGACGCTGGAAGCGCTCGGCCTGGACGAAACGCACTGGCCCGGAGGCGCAAAAAACGCGCCCAGCATGGCGGAGTTCTTCCAAGGAGCGAAATAGCCGTGAGAGCGGCGAGGCGAGCTCGCGGGAGAGCGGCAATTTGTTGCTCGCCACTCGCTACTCGCCACTAGTCAAACAGGTCGGGCTGTTCGCGGGTAATGCGCTGCCACAGCGGCTGGAACTGGAACCAACCCGCCGCGTGCGTGCCCACTTGGCCGCGCGTGACCAGTGCATTTTCGCGGTCGATCGCAATGGGCTTGCCCGCCCCTTCGGCGAGAAGCTGCACCTGGCAACTGCGGTCCATGGTGATGAACCACCACACTGCTTCGTCCACCGTTTCTCCGACGGTGAGCAAGCCGTGATTGCGCAGGATCGCCGCCTTCCGCGGCCCGAGCGTGCGCGCGATGCGCTCGCCTTCGCTGGTGTCATAAACGACCCCGGTGAAATCATCGAAGACGATGTGGTCTTCGAAAAAAGCGCAAGCGTCTTGCGTGATGGGATCGAGCAATCGCCCCAGCGAAGACCACGCTTTGCCGTGCAGCGAATGCGAATGCGCCGCGGCAATCACATCCGGCCGCGCGTGATGCACGCTGGAATGAATCGCGAACGCCGCGCCGTTCAGCGGATGCTTGCCTTCGACCACTTCGCCCTTGGCGTTGACCAGCATCAGGTCGGAGACGCGAATCTGGCTGAAGTGCACGCCAAACGGATTCACCCAGAAATGGTCCGGCTGCTCCGGATCGCGCGCGGTGATGTGGCCGGTGACGCCTTCGTCAAAACCAAATTTCGAGAACAAGCGGAACGAAGCGGCCAGCCGCTCTTTGCGATGCCGGCGCTCCTCGGCGACGGTGGCAAATTTGGGAGGTACCGGAAAACCAGGATTCTTTACCGGTGCGGTAGCCATGTTTACCTCCAAAGAGAAACAGAGAAACTCTTCGCGCGGAGTATAGCACTGAGCCGAACAGTACAGAGTGGACGCGACAAGTCAGGCTTTCCGTGTCAAAGAGCCTGGACTTTGGCATGGGCTGATCGAGGAAGCGGTGAGATGGTTTATTGGTGCGCTGCGTCGCGTGAAATGGGCGCCAGCTCGACAGGCTTTCCGTGTGGCGTGTGCCGGTACGCTTCGGCCCAAGCTTCCTTGCGCGCCAACAGCGTTGCTGGGTCGGAGAGACCCTTGGCGGTAACCAAGTGTTCGAGAGCAGCCAGCCAATGTTGGTAATAGCGCGAACCGTCGTCAGGCTCAGCACGCTGGGCGGCAGCCTTCAGTTCTTCGGCGAGCGCGGTGGCCCACTCTTTCCAGGTGAAATGCCCTTGCTCGGAAAGTTTCACGGCGAGGGCAAAGGCCTGCGCTTGCCAAGGTTCGGCAAACACCGGCCCACCGGCGTCGCGCGGCAGAGCCGGCAGGTTCTCGTGCAGCGGAAGCGAATCAGGCAGCGTCAAGGTAGTTATCCCACATATCGACGTACACAGAATCCAGCGGCGCGGCCTGTTGGCCCCAAAGTTCGCGCGCGGCAAAACGCACCGAATAAACGTGCTGCGGATTCTCGCCAAGAAAATGAGCGTTGGTGTCCGGAAAGACGAAGATGCCGTGGTCGCGGTCAACGCTGCCAAGCTTTCCGCGCACGTAACGCGGTAGGCGCGTGTGACCAACCGGATGCATGTTACGTGCGCGCACGCGTTGTCCGGTTTGGAAGCGCGCGACCGCCGGTACGTTTCGGCTGGCGGGCGCACCTTTCGCGATCCTCGGCGGCACTTTGTCCGCCGTGAGGGGCGGGATCATCTGGGGTGAGCCCGAGGCCGGCGTTCCGCTCTCGACCTCCACGCGTGTAACCAGGCCGCTCTTGACCATGAGCTCGACCAGCCCCGCGGTCCATTTCTCGTAGTAGCTCATGCGCAGATATTCCGCCGGGGGGATCAACTCGCGCTGGTGGCGGGAGGCATCGAGGTTCCACTTGCGCCAAGCTCCCATCGCGAGCGCCAGCGCGTACACTCGTGACTCCCAGCGCTCGTGGAACACGGGCTCGTTCTTCTCGTATTGGATCGGCCCCATGCCGTGCATGCCGCCCATGTCATGGACGCCGTTCATAAGCGAGCCTCTTGACCTCGCGGAATGACCTTGCCGACACCAACCATCGAGTCGCGCGTAACCAGCGCTGCCAGCTCCTCTTCGCTCAGTTTTTCAGTTCCGACAGGCCGTTCCGGAAGGACCAGGTAGCGCAATTCCGCCGTGCTGTCCCAGACGCGCACTTCCACGGTCTCCGGCAATTCCAAGCCGAATTCGCGCAAGACGCCACGGGGATCAATCACGGCGCGCGAGCGATAGGGTGCGGACTTGTACCAGACCGGGGGCAGGCCAAGGACGGGCCACGGATAGCACGAGCAGAGAGTGCAGACCACGATGTTGTGCACCGCGGGAGTGTTCTCGACCACCACCATGTGCTCGCCCTGCATACCGCCGTAACCTAGCTCTGCGATTGCAGCGTCCGCATCGGTGAGCAGCCGCCGCTTATAAACAGGATCAGCCCAGGCACGCGCCACCACGCGCGCACCGTTGCGCGGGCCAATCTTGTGCTCGTAGGCGTCGACTAAGGCATCCAGCGCCGCCCGATCCACCAGCCCTTTTTCCACAAGGAGCGACTCCAAGGATTTGACGCGGAGGGCAAAGTCAGAAGGAACCGCCTGGTGTTCATGGTCGTGGTCATGCTGATGTGCAGGCATGCCGGGTGTTGCCGCAGCGCCCGCGGCGGTCAATGCAGTCGCCAGAAAATCGCGCCGGGTCGTAGTCATCAAACGCTCCTGCTCTTCGTTCCCGTGGAAGCCGAAGCAGTTCCCCTATGAGGCGCGTACAGAAACTGAAAGTGGAGAGTAATGGACCGAGTCGCGGAGTGTCAAGCGGCTTGTACTTTCAATTTTTGCAGCAAGGCGAAACACTCGCGACAGCGCAGGGTAGTGTCCTAATTTGGATTTTTGTCGTTTTTTTTCTGGTCTGGAATGTACAAACCCGCTCCGTAGGGTGGAATAAACCGAACCCCACCTTTCTTGGAACACCCTATCAAGCCATTAAAAGGCTGATTCCGGACCTCTTTGAGAACGTCTTCAAATTCAATATAACCATTGACGAAAAATACGAGTTCTTTCAGGTCTTCCCATTTGAGCGATTGTTCTTCTGTGATTTTAATGGAAGTCACAACAGGATGACCTTTGCCGGGAGGGACCAGGTTCTTTCGGCCTATCTTGCTTCCTTGGTCCGTGCCTCCATGGCAAGCAAACATGATAAAAACACTGTCCAGTGTGAGCGGCAGATTGGTAGGATTTACGACATCAAATTGGACATGGAGACTCAGCGCTCCGCCTTCCGGTATCCAGACCCCAACAGAACACCAGTTTTCTATAGTTACCCATTGCCGCAGGTTGACTTCTTGCAGCCTGACGCTCTTTTCCGTAGCTTCGGCAGCTATCCGTGTGGCTTGAGTCTGCTCTTTAATGGTGTTCAGTGTACGGATAGCAATAATGGTGCCCCAAATGGCAACAGCGACCAAGGGCCAGTTCGATATAAGGGGCGAAATGAGCTTTTCGCGCCAATCCGACTGATTCACCTTGCTATTGGTGCCGTTCTCTTCTTTCTTGAGGCTTGGCCCAGAAGAGACGACATTCTCAGTGCCTCCCGTAGCAGGTTTTGGAGCTTTGTCGGAAAGGGATTTACGGTCACCCTGATTGGTCTGGGTCTTATCTGCGTGTTTTGGGACCGCCTGCAAGATGCCAGCGACCAGCAGTCCGACGATGAGCCAAGGTTTCATAGCTCCAATACTGTAGCGAGAAATCCAGATTAGGACACTACCCAGCGCAGCAGAGCTTGACAAGAAGCGGGGATTTGCGGAGAATTGGCGTAGGCGAACAAAAAGCGAAGTATCCCGTCCCTCGCCGCTCGCCCTAAACTCCCATGGCTGCCAGTTCACTCGCTACCCTACGCTCTAAAATCGAAGCGGATTTGCGCGGGCGGGTGGCTTCGCCTTTTGCGTATCGCGATCGCAATGCGTTCGAATTGGTTTCCACGGGCATTCCGGAAATGGATGCATTGATGGGGGGATTGCCGCGAGGGGCGATGACGGAGATTTGCGGGGCGGCCGGTTCGGGGCGAACGAGTTTGCTTCTGGCTTCGCTGGCGGAGAGAACGGCGAACGGAGAAGTTTGCGCGCTGGTGGATGCGCGGGATGGTTTTGATCCGCTGACTGCGGATGCGGCGGGGATTGCGCTCGGGAAATTGCTTTGGGTGCGCTGCCAGAATATTGAGCAATCGCTGCGGGCCACGGATTTGCTGATCCAGGCCGGCGGATTTGGGATGGTGGCAGTGGATTTGAGCGATGTGCCGACGCGCACGGTGCGCCAGGTTCCGCTCAATGCGTGGTTTCGGTTTCGGCGAGCGGTGGAGGATACGCCGACGATTTTGCTGCTGCTGGAGCAGGAGCCGCATGCGAAGACGTGCGCGTCGCTGGTGGTGCGATTGGAGGCGGGGGAGGCGCGGTGGACGGGGGCGGGCGACAAGATGTTTCCTCAGGGGCTTAAGCCCGGTGAGAGCGAGCGCTTTATGTCGGAGCTAAAGCTCCGACCCCCAGCGCGTTGCCATCCCTTTACGAAGCTGCTGCGAGGGTTTTCGGTGCGCGCGGGCGTGGTGCGGACTCGGATACAAATGCCAGAGCAATGTGTGATTGATATTCGTGTAGGAGCACAGCCAAAAATGGCTGTGCCACTTGCAGGGAGCGTGGCGGAGTCAAGAATTTTTGAAGCTAGTACGAATTGGAGTTTTCGATGACGGATACGGGCGCCGGCTGGAAGCCAGCGCTACTCAGGATGCCAATTGGTTTGGGTTATGGGATTTGCTTGCGTTTATATTGCGGATTTTCTGGTGCAGGCGGTGGTGCGCGGCCAGCGCGCGCTTGGCGATGGTGCGCTGGCGTTGATCGGCGGAGTGCCTCCGTTGTGGAGCGTGGTGGCGGCGAATCCAGCGGCGTTCGAGGCGGGAATCCAGTTGGGAATGACCAAGGCGCAGGTGGCGCAGTTCGGCAATGTGCAGATTTGCGCGCGCTCGGAATCGCAGGAGAAAGCGGCACGCGCGGCTTTGCTGGACGCGGCGTGGAGCGTATCGCCGCGCGTGGAAGATACGGCGCCGGACACGGTGGTTCTCGATCTCGAGGGGCTGACCGGTTTATTCGGCGCTGACGAAAAGATTGCGCAGGAATTGGCGCGGCGGGTGGCCGCGATTGGCTTGGCGGCGCGTGTGGCGGTGGCCGCGAATATTGAAGTGGCGATTCACGCGGCGCGCGGTTTCCCGGGAATGACCCTCATTCCGGCAGGCGAGGAGCGCCGGCGCTTAGGCGCTTTACCGGTTGGCGTTCTTACCACCGAAGCAGAAACCCTGGACATTTTGGAGCGTTGGGGCGTTGCGACGCTGCAGGCGCTGGCGGCGCTACCGGTGTTGCAGCTTTCGGAACGTTTGGGGCAAGAGGGCGTGCGGCTGAGTGAACTGGCACGTGGGGTAAGGCAGCGTTCGCTGGTGCTGGCACAGGCGTCTACCAATTTTGCGGAAGAGATGGAACTGGATGATGCGGTGGAAGAGTTGGAGCCGCTGTCGTTTTTGCTGGGGCGGTTGCTGGACCAGCTTTGCGCGCGGCTGGAGGCGCGGGCGCTTTCCGTGCGCGCGGTGCGGGTGCGATTCGAATTGCAGCCTTCTTTTGAAAAGGATTTCCAGACATTGAAGGAAGAGTTGCGAAGAAAACCGGACGTGAAGCAGTACGAAAAAGTGCTGACGCTACCGGTGCCGATGCGCAATGCGAAGACACTATTGAAATTGCTGCGGCTGCAACTGCAGGGGGATCCGCCGCCCGCGCCAATCCAGAAAATTTGCATGACGGCGGATGCGGCGGCGCCGCGCGTGGCACAGAACGGATTGTTTGTGCCGTGCGGGCCGGATCCGGAGAAGTTGGAAGTGACGATTGCGCGGCTGGCGAAACTGGTTGGGGAAGCGAATTTGGGTTGCGCGGAATTGGTGGATAGCCATCGGCCGGAAAGTTTTCGGATGAGGCGATTTGTGGTCATTACAGAGCGCAAGAAAAAGGCAAGACGATCGAGCAACGAGCAACACGAGGATAGGGCTCGCCAGCAAGATGCTGGCGTTACGGTTCAAGGTTTTCGTGTCGCACGGCCGGCGCAGGCTGTTCGAGTGGAAGTACGGGACGGACTGCCAGCGAGAGTGTATTTGCGGGGGATGCGCGGCGAAGTTGTGGCCGCTTCGGGGCCGTGGCGTAGCTCCGGGGATTGGTGGCAGGAAGATGTGTGGCATCAGGACGAGTGGGATCTCGAGATTGAATTCCCTGTGCCTTCCGTTGTAGTGGCGCAGCATGCTGCGCCCGCTCCTCGCCAGCACAAAGGTGAGCAGTCGCACCCTAAGAAGCAGAGCGGCACGCAACACAGGCTCTATCGAATTTATTACGACGCGCTGCGACAAGGATGGTTTGTGCGCGGGAGCTATGACTGATGTACACGGAACTTCACGCGCGATCGGCGTTTAGTTTTCTAGAAGGGGCTTCTGTGCCGGAAGAGTTGGCCGCGGCTTGCGGGGAGCGCGGGATGTCCGCGATGGCGGTGTTGGACCGCGACGGCGTTTACGGAGCGCCGCGCTTTTATCTTGCTGCGAAAAAGGGTTCTGTGAAAGCGCATATCGGGGCGGAGGTGACTTCGGCGTGTGGATGGCGGTATCCGCTGCTGGTGGAATCGCGCGAAGGCTACCAGAATTTGTGCCGGTTGATTACGAAGATGAAATTGCAGGCGCGGAAGGGGGAGGGGCACGTCGAGCGCGAAGAGATTGTGGAGATGCGCGCGGGACTGATTTGTATGACTGGTGGGGAAGAGGGTCCGCTAGCGGCGGCTTTGCAGCAAGGCGGCGTTGCGCTGGGAGCGGAGTGCGTGCGGGGATTGTGCGATTTGTTTGGACAGGAAAATGTGTATGTGGAGCTGCAACGGCATTTTGGGCGCGAAGAAGAGGCGCGCAACCAGGCCGCGGTGGAGATCGCGCGGAAGTTGTCTTTGCCGCTGCTGGCGACGAATGGCGTTTGTCATGCGGTTCCGGACGAGCGCGAATTACTGGACGTGCTTAGCTGCATTCGGCATCACCACGTCCTGGCTACTGCTGGGCAGTTGCTGAGCCGGAATTCGGAGCGGCACCTGAAATCGCCGGCGGAGATGGAACGATTGTTTGCGGACCTTCCGGAAGCGATTGCGAATACGCAGGCACTTTCGTCGCGCTTGGAATTTACGCTGCAGGATTTGGGATATGAGTTTCCTAAGTATCCGACGCCGGAAGGCTGCTCACAGATGCAGTTTTTGCGCGAGCGAACGTATGAAGGGATGCTTTCGCGCTATGGATCGGAGAATGAGAAGGTCCGCAAGCAAATCGACCGCGAGCTGGCGCTGATCGAAAAGCTCGATCTGCCCGGATATTTCCTGATTGTTTGGGACATTGTGCGGTTTTGCCGGGAGAAAAATATTTTGGTCCAGGGGCGCGGCTCGGCGGCGAACAGCGCGGTTTGTTATGCGTTGGGGATCACGGCGGTTGATCCGGTGGGAATGGAGCTGTTGTTCGAACGATTTCTTTCCGAAGAGCGCGGAGAGTGGCCGGACATTGATTTGGATTTGCCGAGCGGCGACCAGCGGGAACGGGCGATCCAGTATGTGTACGAACGGTATGGAAAATTGGGCGCGGCGATGACCGCGAACGTGATTACCTATCGTGGGCGATCGGCGGCGCGGGAGATTGGGAAAGCGTTGTCATTCGATCCGGAAACTTTGGGCCGGCTGGCGAGCTTGGTGGGCGCGTGGGAATACAAGGATGAGCACGACACGTTCGAACGCCATTTCCATGACGCCGGTTTCGATATTCGGCATCCCAAAATCCGTAAATTCTTCGAACTCTGCATCAAAGTGCAGGACCTGCCGCGGCATTTAGGTCAGCACTCCGGCGGAATGGTGGTGTGCCAGGGACAATTGGATGCGGTGGTGCCGCTGGAGCCAGCCACAATGCCCGGACGCGTGGTGGTGCAATGGGACAAGGAAGATTGCGCGGACATGGGCATCGTAAAAGTGGATTTGCTGGGATTGGGGATGATGGCGGTGCTGGAAGATTCGCTGAAGCTGATTCGGGAACACTGCGCGGAAGAGGTGGACCTGGCGCGATTGCCGGCAGATGATTCCGTCGTTTACGAAACTCTGCAAAAGGCCGACACCGTCGGCATGTTTCAGATCGAGAGCCGCGCGCAGATGGCTTGCTTGCCGCGGCTGCGGCCGGTGAAGTTTTACGACATTGTGGTGCAGGTAGCGATTATCCGGCCGGGGCCGATCGTGGGAAAAATGGTGCATCCGTATTTGAAGCGGCGGCAGGGGCGCGAGGCGCCGGAGTGTTTGCATCCTTCGCTGGAGCCGGTGCTGGCGCGGACGCTGGGCGTGCCGCTGTTTCAGGAGCAGTTGCTGCGTATGGCGATGATTGCCTCGGGATTTACGGGCGGGGAAGCGGAGGAGTTGCGGCGCGCGTTTGGGTTCAAGCGCTCGGAAAAGCGCATGAAGGAAGTGGAGGTGAAGCTGCGGCGAGGGATGGAGAAAAACGGGATCACCGGCGCGGTGCAGGACACGATCGTGAAGTCGATTACTTCGTTTGCGCTGTATGGATTTCCGGAATCGCACGCGGCGAGCTTTGCGCTGTTGGCTTATGCGAGCGCGTATTTGAAGTGCCGTTACCTGGCGGCGTTTACGGCGGCTATTTTGAACAATCAGCCGATGGGATTTTATTCGCCGGCGACACTGGTGAAGGATGCGCAGCGGCACGGGTTACGCGTGCGGGCGATCGATGCGATCTGTTCGGATTGGCTGTGCACGATTGAAAAGGATGGAGAGAGATTGTGTGTGCGACTGGGATTGCGTTTTGTGAAAGGGCTGAAGGAGGATGCGGGACGCGAGATTGTGCGACAGCGTTCGCTTCGACCATTTGCTTCGATTGAGGATTTGAAGTTGCGCGTGCAGGGGCTGCAGAGATCGGAACTGACGGCACTGGCGGAGATTGGTGCGCTGAATTTTGTGGGGAGCAAGGCTGGATTTCATCGGCGAGATGCGCTCTGGCAGATTGAGCGAGCTTCGCGCCGGCCCGGACCGTTGTTGGAAAATTGTGAGGAGTCGGAGGTGCTGCTTGCGGCTGAGGAAAACGCGACGGCGGAATCGCTCGAGAAATATTCTCCACTGGAGCCGATGACGCCGGAGGCGCGGCTGGTTTCGGATTTTCGCAATATGGGGATGACGGTGGGGCCGCATCCTATGAGTTATCACCGGAAGAATCTGCAGCGGCAGGGAATTTTGTCGGCGCGTGATCTGCATCGTGTGCCGGATGGGGCGCGGGTGCGCGTGGCGGGAGCGGTGATTGCGCGGCAGCGGCCGGGGACGGCGAAAGGGTTTGTGTTTCTCAGCTTGGAAGATGAAACGGGAATTGCGAATGCGATTATTACGCCGCAGCTTTTCGAGCAGGGTCATGTTGTGGTGGTGAACCAGCAGTTTTTGTTGGTTGAGGGGACGCTGCAGAATCAGGACAACGTGATTTCGGTTAAGGCGGAGCGAGTGCGGGCGCTGGCGATTACGCGAGCGGAGACGACGTCGCATGATTTTCATTGAGAGACGGAAAGAAAGAGCCCGCTTCAGAAAGCGGGCGCTACAAAGGCGGGCCGCAGAAATGTTTTTCATGTGAGTAAGTCGAGGAGTTTGTACCAGAGTCCGGCGGCGGGGAGGAACCAGGGACGGCCGTTGTAGAGGTTGAGCGGGGCGCCAGGGAAGGGAATTGCGGCGAAGGGATTTGCGTCGCGGCGCGCGTCTTCGTTTCGCCCTTCGTCACGGCCTTGCAGAATCGATTGCGCGACTTTGTCGCCGAGGTAGGTGGACATGCCTACACCGTGGCCGGCGTAGCCTAGCGAAAAGTGCAGGCCGTCGAGTTGGCCGGCGTGGGGCATGATGTCGAAGGTGAAGTCGAGCGTGCCGCCCCAGACGTATTCGATTTGGGCGTCGCGCAATTGGGGATAGACGGTGAGCATGCCGCGGCGAAGGATTTCGGCGCTGCGGCGGATGGTGCTGCTGGTTTCGGGGAAGAACGCGGCGCGTCCGCCGAAGAGCATGCGGCGATCGGGCGTGAGGCGGTAGTAGTACAGATAATTTTTGGAATCGTAGATCATGCGATTGCGGGGGCTGAGCTCGACGGCGAGTTTTTCCGGCAGGACTTCGGTGACGATGATGTAGGAGCCGATGGGGATGATTTTCTTTTGCAGCGCGGGAGTGACGCGGCTGGTGTAGCCGCTGGTGGCGATGAGGACGTTTTGCGCGCGGAACGTTCCGCGCGGCGTGGCGATTTTCCAGCCGCTGGCGCCTTCACGCTGGATTTCTTCGACGCGGGCTTGCTCGAAGATCATGGCTCCGGCGCTTTCCGCGGCGCGGGCGAGACCGGCGACCAAACGGGCGGGATTTACGCCGACGCTGGATTCATCGACTAAGCCGCCGTGATAGATGGCGGAGCCGATTTCGGATTGAAGCTGCTCTCTTGGGACTAGGCGTTGCTGATGATTAAAGTGGCGTGCGGTTTCTTCGGCGCTGCGGCGGAAGTCGTCGAAGTGTTTTGACTTGCAGGCGACTTCGAGGTGGCCGCAACGGGCGAAATCGCAGGCGATATTTTCTTCGCGGACTAATTTTTCAACAAAATCAATCGATTCGAGCGAAGCGGCGTACATGCGGGCGGCGGCTTCTTTGCCATAGCGCGAGAGTAGCGTGCTGGCGGGGAGCTTTAGTCCGGTGAGGACCATGCCGCCGTTGCGGGAGCTGGCGCCCCAGCCGATCGTTTGGGATTCGAGCACGGCGACGGATGCGCCGCCGCGGGCAAACGAGCGAGCGGCGGAAAGGCCGGTGAAGCCGGCGCCGATTATGGCGACGTCGACGCGCTGCGGGAATTCGTGCGGGGCAGGCGTGGGAATCTCGACGGTGTCGAGCCAGAAGGGTTTTTCGGTGATGGTCATCATTTATTACGCGGGAGCCGCAAATTGTGCGGTGCAACTGTAGCAGAGAGTAGCCGCGAGAATGAACGCCGGCAAGATGCCGGCGTTCCAGGTGTCACCCAACAGCGGTCCGGCGATGCACAGGGCTATGGCCGATGTCGGCGCCACCACTGCGAAGCGGCATAGGCTAGCGGTCCGAGGAGGATTGCTGCTGTGGCGCAGAGCATAACTCGGTGCTCACTGCGGTGGACGCTGTCGGCGATGCTACCCGCTGTCGCTAGGATGCCGAGCAAAACGGGTGCGGCCACGGCGTAGAGCAAGCCTTTTCTTCCGCCGGGAATCACGAAGGGGCGGGGCATTTCTGGTTTGATCCGGCGGAGTTTCCAGGCGGCGAGCACCGTCATCACGGATGTGGCCACGCGGAGCCATGCGTAGACCGTGATGAGTTGCGTGAGCGTGCGCGTGGCGAAGACGGCGTAGACTGCACCGGAGGTGATGATGGAGACGGCGGGAGTGCCGAAGCGCGGGTGTGTGCGGGTGAGAAAGCGCGGAAGGAATTTGTCTTCGGCGAGGGCGAATGGCATGCGCGTGGTGGCGAGGACGGTGCTGTTGAGGAGAGCGGCGTTAGTGACCATGGCGGCTAGCGCGACCCAAGCGCCGAGGAGCGGACCGCCGATCAGCTTTGCGGCGACGGAGAAGTAGTCGCCATGCCATTGCTGCCAGTTGTCAAGTGCGGCGAGGGAGGCGAAGGTCGGGAGGAAATAGGTGGCGATGGAGAGGGGAACGACGATGGCGAGTGCACGGGGGAAGGTGCGGCGGGGATTGTCCACTTCTTCGGCGACGGTGGAAAGTTGTTCGTAACCCGAATAGAGCCAGACGCCGAGGGCGAGTCCTACGCCGAAGACTTGGAATAAGGGTTTGTGTGGGGGAACTAGCGGGACGAAGGGGTTGTGCTTCCACTGTGCCAGGCCCATGACGGTCATCACGGCGATGGGCACGAGGACGAAAATTTCCAGCAGAGTGGAAATGCGGCCGACCATCTGGATGCCGCGCACGTTGACGTAGGTGATCGCGGCGATCAGCGCGGCGGCTACGAGGTAATGGTTGCGTCCGGTGAGTTGAGGGAAGTAGAAGCCGAGATAGTCCGCGAAGAGCACGGCATAGACGCTGCCGAGGAGGAAGGAAGCGGTCCAGTTCCACCAGCCGGCGAGGAATCCCCAGAAGTCGCCGAACGCGGCGCGCACCCAGCGGTAGAAGCCGCCTTGCACGGGCATGGCGGTGGTGAGCTCCGCGGCGACGAGGGAGATCGGGATGCACCAGAACAATGGAATGAGCAGGTGATAGAGCAAGGTCATGCCGGGACCGGAGCTGCTGACTTGCTCCTCGAGGCCGAAGGGGCCGCCGGTGGTGTAGGAATACATGACGAAGACGAAAGAGAGAAGCGTGGCTTTGCGGACGGCGGATCGTGGCGGGCGTGGGTTTGGAGTCACAGCAGACTAAGGAGGCAGCAGTGTATCTTGCCACAGGCCCCCTCCCCCCTTTTTTTTATAAGTGTTGATTCTAAAGGAAGTTAAAGTTGTTTGTTTTGATACACTTTTGCAAGTGTTGATTCTAAAGTGACTTAGATAGCACTGAAAGTGTGCAGATTCTGGGCGATACGGCAGCCAAGGGCGGACAAAAAAAACGGCCACAATTGGCCGCGGAGAGTTCGGACGCAGATCTAACCAACTGAGACTATAGCTCATCGGTTAGAGCGTTGTCAAGACAAAAAACCAATTTGTGGGCTTCGTATTGAGAACCGGAGCTGCGCAGCGAGGGATGAGTGCCGCGGTCGGCCAAGCTCTGCTATGGGCTGTGGGAGCATGCGCAACGGCGGACAGCCAGAAATGGCTGTCCCACTTGTTACAGAGCAGTGGGTTATTGGAGGTTCGCTTGGCGTAGGAACGTGGCGAAACGGGGGTCGCCGCGTAGGGGATCGAAGAAGGGATGAGTTTTGAGAAATTGCACGATGTTCGATCGTTCTTCGGCGGAACGCCCGAGCCAGGTGAACGCCTCTTCTGTGTCATGGAGTCCCAGGTAGGCGTTAAGAAACGCGGCTGGCGGGACATAACCACTTTTCCGGCGCCTGTGAAGCTCGCTGAGAATCCGTAGGGCTTCGGTGCGGCGGCCAGCGGCTGCGTAAGCGTGCACGAGCACGCCCAGCACAGCCGAGCTACGGTTAGAAAGGGAAGCGGCTCTCTCCAGAGTTGAAATCGCTTCGTCGAAATGTTCGGCGGCTATGAGCGCAAAGCCGAGAAACCACACGGCCATCGGATCCTTAGGTTCGACGGTCAGCGCAGTACGCAATTCCCGGATGGCCTCATCGTAGCGGCGGCCATGAAAGAAGATCCACCCTACCTGAGTGCCATTAAATTCCTGCGGGTCGAGTTCCTGCGCTCGCCGAGCCGAGGCGAGGGCTTCCTCAGTGCGACCCTGGCATAGGAGCCATTGGGCCAAGCCTCCGTGAGCGGCCGCATTGTTGGGGCTCAGTTCGATGGCCTGCCTGTATTCGGCTTCCGCTTCCGCCCAGTGCCAGTCTTTCTGCAGGGCGTCTCCAAGCTCCGCGCGGGCCTCCGCAAGCTCAGGATCCAATTCCAACGCTTTGCGAGCCGCAGCGAGCACCTTTGGACGCGTTTCGCCAGGAGGCTCGCCGTAGAAGACGAGGCCGAGAGCAGAGTAAGTAGCCGCGATACCGGCGTAGGCGGGAGCAAACGTAGCGTCCGCATCGATAGCGGCCTGGAAGCGCTGACGAGCCTCCTCAAGCGCGGTCCGGCTGTTCTTATGCAAGGCAAAACGGCCCTTCAGGTACGCTTCGTAGACTTCAGGGGCCACGGTGCGCGGGGCTGCGGTTGAGCCTGTTGGCGCGCCGGTAACCGCAACCTTAATGTGACGCGCAATGCCGTAGGTCACATCGTTCTGCAGCGCCAGCACGTCCTGCAGTTCGCGGTCATACGTACCAGACCACAGGTGCTCGTCCGTGTTGGCCCGAATCAACTGAACAGTGATGCGAATTTTGTCACCCGATCGAAGCACCGAGCCTTCGACGACCGCGTCGACGTCCAGTTCCTTCCCAATCGCAGGCAAGGACTTTCGCGTGCCCTTGAAGTGCATTACGGAAGTGCGCGAGATGACACGCAGGGCGTGAATTGCGGAAAGCCGCGAAATCAGCGCCTCTGTCATGCCATCGGAGAGGTAGTCCTGCTCGGGATTGCCGGAGAAGTTTTCCAGCGGAAGAACAGCGAGTGCTCGGATGCGTGCGCCGGCGTAGGCCGGCGGTGAGACGGTCCGCTCGCGCACGAACCACGTTAGCCCCGCGATCAGCGCGGCGGCCAACATCAGGACCAGTCCCACCAGTACGATTGCCTTGGGTGAACGGCCTGCAAGCCAGCTGGTGGCGGGCACGAAGTCTGAATCCGAGACGCAGGGAACTGCGCCAGACGCGCGTTCCTTGCGCCACGCGTCGAGTTCCTTGGTGAAGGCGTAAACCGATCCGAGCTTGCTGTGGTGGAGACGATGGACCGGGAGGCCCTCGCGCTTCTCCCACCGGCGGACGGTTGTGACGTCACGCCCCAGATAGGAAGCAATCTCCTTCCAGGCTTCGAGGCGCTGGCGCTGCGACCGGGAGTCGGGATGGGTCTTAGGGCTCGATGTCAGGTCGACAGACATGGCCTAGACGCTCCTGCGGGGGCAGATTATCACATCGGCGTCGTTTGGGGGTAACTACCTAAATATGCAAGTACAAATCTGCGGATGTTGCACTTTGCCCATCTTTGCCCCTCTTTGCACGTTGCGCCGGGGCATATGCCAGGCTACAAGCGATCAGGTCGGGGCGTGACCGGTGTGTCGTCGTGCTTGTACCCGATTTGGCGCTCAGTTACCGACTATCAAGGAAGGTTCGTATGTCCAAAACTCGAATTGCGACTAGGTCTAACGTAGACCTATCTCTATTATTTTGCCGGCAAGGCGCCGGCGCGACGATTCGGAGCGCAATGCTGCTGATTGTGGCACTGCTCGCCGCGAGTCCCGCACGGGTATCCGCTACCACGCCAGACCCGGTGCTGGAATGGATCGACGTCATGAATACCACGGTCCTTACGGCCAATACCGCCCCGAATGTAACCAGCCGCGTAGTCGCGCTGGTATCGGCCTCGGTATTCGACGCCGTCAACGGCATCGAGCCGCGCTTCCGCCCGTTGCTGGTGGGAGCGGACGCGCCGCATCACGCATCGCAGCGCGCAGCGGCAATTCAGGCGGCCTACGCGATTCTCTTGCACCTATATCCGGCGCAGAGCGGGACGCTCACTACTCGGCTGAATGCGTCGCTCGCGGCGCTCGCGTCGACCGAAAAAGCCGAAGCCATCGCGGCGGGTATCGCCTGGGGCCAAACCGTTGCCGATGCCGTCTGGACCTCCCGGCTGACCGACGGGTTCGCGCCAGCGCCGCCGCCGTTCATCGGCGTTCAGGGTGTGGTAGGAACGCCGGCCGTCGGCTTTTGGCGCCCCACGCCGCCCGCTAACGCTTTCGGCGCAACGCCGCAGATCGCCACCATGACTCCATGGATACTCAGGCGACCATCGCAATTCCGCCTGCCGCCGCCCCTGGCCCTAAGCAGCCAGGAGTACGCTAAAGATCTCAACGAAGTGAAGGCTATGGGCGTCCTCACTGGCTCGATGCGCACTACGGAGCAAACGGAAATCGCGTTATTTTGGGCATTGAATACTCCCCTTGCCTGGAACCGTATTACCGCGCAGATTTCCGCAGCACGCGGGCTGACTCTAACCGAGAATGCGCACTTATTTGCGTTATTGAATCTCACGCTTTCCGATGCGCTTATTGCGTGCTGGGATAGCAAGTACCGCTACGTTTTCTGGCGGCCGATCACCGCCATCCGCGCGGGTCTGACGTCTACTGACGCCGAGCCGCTGTGGGAGCCATTGCTGAACTCTCTGACGGGCACTCCGCCGCATCCTGAGTATCCGTCGGCTCATTCCTCGATGAGTGGAGCCGCGGCTTTCGTCCTTGCCGCCGCGTTTGGAGAGAACACAACGTTTACCGTCACTTCGGAAGTACGTTCGGGCACTCGTGCGTATTCGAACTTTTCGGACGCGATATCGGAAATCGCCGATGCGCGCGTCTTTGGCGGCATACACTTCCGGACCTCGTGCGTGCGCGCAAATACGCTGGGCAGAGCTGTGGCGGATTACGTGTCGAGACACGCGATGCGTGCGCGAGGGGACGACGACCGGGACGACGAAAAAGACTAGATTCAAAGGCTCGGTTATTCGTGGGGGATGATTGTTCGTCTATTCGTGACGAAGGGCGATCACTAGATCAACCCTTCAAGCTGCAATTTTCGGATCTGCAGTGAAGCCGGACCTTCCTAGTTGTCCAGCAGGCCACGGGAGTAAAGGTTCTCGTAGATCTCGATGTCCTCCTCGCGTTCGGGAACAAGCGCACGGAATATTTCAGCTGCAAAAGCAAACGGCGCAAGGCCGTTCGCTGTTACAACACACTTATCGCGGACTGATCGCAATGGGCGATACAAGTTCTGACCTCGGTACTCAGGGACATGCTTCTCGATAAAGCCTTTGCCGTTGCTGGTATGCAACCGATCATCGAGTAAGCCAGCATGGGCCAGAGCCAGTGTCGCAGCGCAAATTGCGGCCACCGGCCGACTCAATGCGACCATCGCACGCACTGCGTGTGACACCTCAGCCAGTTCGCCCTCTGTCCAGGCATCACCTCCCGGGAGAATCAGAATACTCGCTGACTCAGGCACAAACTCAGACAGGGATAGGTCTGCTGTCACCTCGAACCCTCCCATGCTCACGACGGGTTGTGAGGACAGCCCAATCGTTTTTACAGAGTATTCGAAGGTTCGTCGCAGTTCGGCTAGCGCCGATGCCGCCTCCCAATCTGCAAACCCGCTTCTGAGTAGAACGAAGGCCGTACGAGGCAACATGGCTTGGCGAGTCTAGCAGATCCGACTCTTTTCTCGACCTAAGGGCTCCTTGTGTGAAGGGTCGACTGTAAAAAGCAGGCGTTCAGGCTTAGTTGGCTACGGTGAGTTCGATGGTGGAGGCGGCGGGGAGGCGGGAGCCAGCTAACGGGGATTGGTCGATCACGGTGCCGTGGGGCCACTGGGGGGCGGAGACGTAATTTACTTTGCGGCGGAGACCGACGGCGTCGAGGCGGCGCTGGGCGTCGGATTCGATCATGCCGACGAAGTGGGGCATGACGTAGGCGGATTCGCGAAAGCCTTGCGAGACGAGGACGTCGACGCGGGGAGTGGCGGCACCGGCGCCGGGGCGCGGCGTTTGGATGACAACCTCGTCGGCCGGTTTTCCGGGCATGGTGACGGCGGAGACTTCGCCGACTTGGAGTCCGGCGCGGAGGAGTTCGATGCGCGAGGCGCGCAGCGAATTACCTTCGAGCAGCGGGATTTGCAGTTCCCGCTGGCCGAGGCTGAGGACGACGTGAGCCTGCTGTGACTCTTTCATCAGCAGGCCAGCGGGTGGAGTCTGGCGCACGACGACGTTGATGGGCAGCTCACTGTAGATACGGTCGGCGACGCGCAGCACGAGGCCGCGCGAGCGGAGCATGCTGGTGGCTTCCGTGACGGGTTTGCCGGTGAGATTGGGCATGGTGACTTCGCGGCCGTGAATGGCGATGCGCATCGCGGTAATGGCGCTGAGGAACGCGGCGGAAGCAAGAATGAAGACCAGCAGGGCCATTTGGCCGAGTTCTTCGAGACGCTTGCGGAAATTCAGGGAGTTCCCTGGTTCGGGGGCATCGATAGGGTCGAGAGCGGTCTCGGGAATGTCATTCATCGGCGGTGCGGTTGGAACGAGAAAATGCCGTTGACATGGTAGCAAGCTGGGGCGCAGCTTGCTGCGCCCCTACAGTTGCCTGCGTCAATGCCGTGCTCAGGGTCATTTTTTCTCCAGCGGCGGAGGCGGATAATCCGGGAGTTTGTCTTTGCTGGTGTCGGCGCGCTTTACTTCGAGTTCGTCGAAGAGCAGCGAGGGACTGATGACGGTGGTCGCAATGCCTCCAGTGCGATTGCTGACTTGCGGATCGTTGCCGACCGCGATTAAGTCACTGCGTAGAGCGCGCACGTCCAACTCGCTGAAGACGGCGCCGCGGACGAGCTCTTCATGGCCGTCAGGGTAGACGCGATAGAGCAGGCGCGGTGAGTTGCCCGGGCCCAGCGTCTCGACGCGATAACCGTAGGGCTTGCCCTGGTCGGTGATCATCTGGATGACGCGCTTCTTCAATTCTTGGGGAGACTGCGCTTCCTTGCTCTTAAGCAGAAGCACGCCGAGATTTGGTGCGGGATAGGTTCCGGCGCCGGCGCGGCCGTGTCCGTTGGAAGAGGGGAAGTCGCGAATGGGCTGGCGACCCACGAGATAGTTGATGAGCGTGCCGTTGTCGACGAGCATCACCGGCTGCGCTTTGACGCCATCGTCGTCAACCTCATAGGTGCCGACGAGGCTCTTGCCTTGAAAATCGCGCAGTGTCGGATCGTCGACGACGCTGAGGAAGTTCGGCAGGACGCGCGTTTTGAAACTGGTGGCAAAGGCACCGACGGTGCGATTGGGCCTGCCGAGCTGTGGCTTGCGGCCCAGAACATTGGCGCCGACAAGCGAGGCGACTACGTCGTTCGCGGCATCCGGCGCGAACAGCACCGGGCCACGATATTCTTCTTCGACGATGGGCGCTTGGCGGAGCGCGGCTAGGGTATCCAGCGTTTTCCTGGCGTCGGCGAGCAGCGCGTCGCGCGTGGGAAGTTCTTCGGCCTTGGCAACCATCCAGAACGGGTTGCGGCTGAGGCGCATTCCATCCGCGGCCTGCGCGGAACTGTTGAGGGTGACGTTGTAGGTTTTCCTGCCGGAGCGCGTGACGGTGCCTTCTGAGTTCACCAGATATTCGTTGATAGCAGAAAAACGCGCGGCGGCACTGACGGACTGGACGTCCGGATACTGACGATAGAGATTGGTGACGTCTTCGAGAGTTTTCTTCCAGGCGGCGGCGTCGACTTGGAGTTTGACGGTCGGTTCGACAGCGGCGACAACCGGGGCCTTGGCGAAATCGTCCACGGGATTGGCTTCGGCGCTGAACTGCTTCAGAGCCGCTTGCTTCTCGGTAAGTGCTTCACCCGCGGCTTTGTAGGCTTCATCGGTGGCCAGCCAGATCTGATGGCGAAGAGCGATGGGATCGTCGTCGAGCGGAAGAATGTTGGTCTCGCCCATACCTTGGTTGTAGTAGCTGTCCTGCTTGTAGTTGCCGATGCGCACCACGACGCGGAGAACGCGATAGCGCACGCGTTGGCTTTCGCGCACGGCGCCAAAAGCGGCTTCCGTCAGGTATTCTTCGACATCATTGACGCGATACTCGATGTAGTAGGGCGCGGCGACCTGATCCATTTTTAGCTGCGCTTTGGAGCGGTCCAGCTCGGTGAGCAGAGCTTCCAGCAGAGTGTCGCCGCCGGCCGCTAGGCGCGCAGCCGCGAGCAGGTCAGGCGTTTTCGTCGCGTCGTCTTTGGATTTAGGGCTGTGCTTGGCGGCGTAAAGCGATGTGCCGCCTGAGATTAGAAGAGCTGCAAATGCGAAGGTGAACGTCGCGCGGGCGATTTTCACGGCTTCACCTCCGTCTTGGACTGCGCGCCCTGCGCCGTGGTAGTGGTGTTTTCAAAACCAGGAGGAGGCAAGATGGGCGGACGCTGGTGGGAATGCCCGCGCTTTTGCACTTCCATTTCGGAGAAGAGCATGGCCGGAGCGGCGGCGGCGACGGGAACGCTGCCGCTTTCGGCGCCGCAGACACCGTTGAAGACGTGCTGCTGATCGCCGGTGGTCATGATGCGGGTGAGCGCAGCGAGCGGAGTGCCGACGATGTCGACGCCGCGGACCAATTCATCGGGACGTCCATCGGCGTAAATGCGATATACGACCACGGGCAACACCTGGAAGGCTTGCGGAAGCTGGCGGGTGGTGAGCGTGAAGCCACCCTGAATGTCGTCGAAGTAGAGGCCGTATGGTTTACCCTGGCGCTTTACTTCGTCGATGAGCTTCTGGCGGAGTTGCGCTTCGGGAACGGTTTGCGTGGAGGTGACGATTAAATTCCCTTGGCGTCCGGTGGGCATGAGTCCGGGCTGATTGCGGCCGTGGCCATTGGAAACGCCAAAATTCTTGATGGGCATGCGGGACATCAGGAAATTCTTGAGCACGCCATTCTGGATGACTTCAACGCGCTGCGCCGGCGAGCCTTCGTTGTCGTACTCGTAGGAGCCGGCGAGCTTCACTCCGGCGAGCTCGTGAATCGTGGGATCGTCGGCCACGCTAAGAAACTTCGGCAGCACTTGCTGGTCGATTTTCTTGGTGAAGGTTTGTCCCTCGTCTTCATCGCGCTGACGGTGGCCTTCGAGGCGATGGCCGAGAACTTCGTGGAAGAATACGGCCGCGGCGCGTCCGCTAAGAAGCGCAGGGCCGTCGTAGGGCTCGGCTACCGGTGCCTTGCGCAAATCTTTCAGGTCCGCGGCGATCTTGTCAATCTTGGCGGCCAGATCGGCTTCACTGGGAAGGCCAGCGGCGGAAGGCGCTTGAAACGTTTCGACACGAATCAGTTCCATGCCGTCAGCGGCGCGGGTTTCCGCTTCCATAATCAGGCGCGTGCTGGTGCTGGGGGTGGCGATGGCGGCGCCTTCGCTGGAGACCAGGCGGGAATTGGAATTTTGCACCTGCAGGACGACGCTGGCGAAATAGACTCCGGGGTATTTGCGGAACGCGCCGGAGAGGCGGCGAATCTCGCCTTCCCAAGCGGCACGATCGAAAGTTTGCGGTTTTAGGGCTTCGCCGGTGTGGGTCTGCGGCGCTTCCTTGGAGAAATCGGGAGACTTGTCTTCCTCTTCGGCGCGCACGGCGGTGTTGGTCTTGACGTTGAGGAAGGCGGGTGCGGCGCGCTTGTATTCGCGATCGGTGAGCTCCCAGAGGACGCGAGAGATGGCGTCGGGATCGTCGCCAAGCGGGAGCGTGCCCGAAGTCATGCCGCTGACGCGGCTCTGGCCGTGGGTGTTATCCAGCGCGGGGGAGCCTACGCGCATGACGACGTCCGCCTGGCGGCGCTGTAGCGCAGCGTCGGTCAGCAAGCTGCCGTAAGCGCCGACGAGCACGACGATGTTCTGGTCATTGACGGTGTAGCTCAGAAAATAGGGGGCCGGATCAGTCTTCGAGAGGGAACTGCTGGCGCGGGAAAGTTCGCCCTGCATCGCTTTCAGAATGGGATCACCGGCGTTTGCGGGCGGAGTCTTGGTGGATGCGGAGTTTTCCGCGGGTGCGGCGGACAGAATCGGAGCGAAAGAAAGCTGCAACGCCATGAGGCAGCAGGCCGCAATGCGAAAAAACTCCCGCGCGCAAGAGGGCAACTTCAATTGGAAAAAGGACAACTTCAGTTGGGCTGGTAAGGACCGAATGATTTTCATGAACTACAGTCTCCCGGTACAACTATATCCGAAAGGGTTTGATGGACCCCTGATGAAGTCGAGCTAGTTGAGGTGAACGATAAGAGAGTATGCCTCAGCATTCCTCTCGGCGCAATTCAGGCGTTGTTGAAGCGTTCCCGTTCAGTCAACCGCGCGCCGTTCGCAAATTCCACCGCCGAAATTTGCTTGCGCCCCTCCAGTTTGACGGAGAGGAGGCGCAATAAGGTTGTGTGGCCACAGGCGATTAAAATTTGGCTATCTTCCCGAAAAATGGTTCCCGGCGGGCCACTGGTGGGCGCGCCCAGAGAAAATGGCTCGGCCCAAAGATGGCAAGTCTGCCCGCGAAAAGAAGTGTATACGCCGGGCCAAGGAGCGAAGCCGCGCATGCGATTGTAGATTTCTTGCGCGGGACGGTTCCAATCAATACGGCCGTCTTCCTTTTTTAACAACGGAGCGTAGGTCGCTTCGTCATTATTTTGCGGACGAGCGACGAGCTTTCCTGCCGCGACGCCCCGCAAAGTTTCGAGCATTAGCGGCGCGCCAGCTTCGGCCATACTTTCGGTGAGCTCGGGCGCCGTTTCCTCTGGAGCGATGTCTATTTCTTCCTGCAGGAGTACGTCGCCGGTGTCCATGCCAGCGTCGATGCGCATGGTGGTGAGGCCGGTCTCGGTTTCTCCGTTGGCGATTGCCCAGTTGATGGGAGCGGCGCCGCGATACTTAGGGAGCAGCGAAGCGTGGAGATTGATCCAGCCGAGTCTGGGAATGTTCAAGAGGGTAGCGGGAATGATTTGGCCGTAGGCAATGATGACAATGCAGTCCGGCGCGAGCCGCGGTAGTAAATCTCGCGCTTCGGGCGAGCGAATCTTTTCGGGCTGATGTACGGGGACACTTGCCGCTATGGCGGCTTCCTTCACTGGAGACGCGGAGATCTGGCGGCCGCGGCCGCGGGGGCGGTCAGGTTGCGTGATTACGGCAACGATTTCGATGTCGGGTTGCGCGAGGAGGTGGATGAAAGTTGGGACGGCGAAGTGCGGGGTGCCGCAGAAGAGGATGCGCATGGGGTTAGTCCGAATTGTAGATCTCAGTCGTGCCGCAGTTGAGGTCCTTCGCCCCGCTCAGGATGACAAATGTTGTTCTGCGGCTCAATCGCGAGCAGCTGCGTTTACCATTCGCCTTGCTTCTTGAGCTTTTTGATTTTGCGCTTGATTAGGTCACGCTTCAGCATGCTCAGATGTTGGATGAAGAGAATGCCGTTGAGATGATCGATTTCGTGGCAGAAGGCGCGGGCGAGGAGGTCTTCGCCGCGGATTTCAAAGGATTCGCCCTTGGCGTTTTGCGCTCTTATGGTGACGAATTGCGGACGCAGGACGTAGCCGCGGAAGCCGGGAACGGAGAGGCAGCCTTCTTCTTCGCGCTTTTCACCTTCGGCGTGAATAATTTCGGGGTTGGCAAGAACGATTTTAGCTTCTGGATTTTTTCCGCCGGTTACGTCGACCACGGCCATACGCAGATTCAAGCCGATTTGGGGCGCAGCGAGTCCGACGCCTTGCGCGGCGTACATGGAGGCGAACATATCTTCGGCGAGCTGCTCGAGTTCGGCGTCGAAATTCTTTACAGGCGTAGTGGGCTTTTCGAGGATGGGATCGCCGAACTTGACGATCGGGTAGATCTTGCGCGCAGCGGAGACTGTGTCCGCCGCAGCGGCGGCTTGCGTAGCTTCAGAACTCGTCGATTTGTCGGGCATAATTCTCGAAATTCCGCCGCATCTCGGCGAGAGAGTCTCCCCCAAATTTTTGCAGAAAAGCATCGGCGAGCACAAGGGCAACCATCGCTTCGCCGGCGACGCCGGCGGCGGGGACGACACACCAGTCGGAGCGTTCGTATGCGGCTTGCACCGGTTCCTTGGTGACCATGTCGGCGGTGCCGAGGGCGCGGCGCAGCGTGGAGATGGGCTTGAGGTAGCCGCGCACGATCACCTCCTCGCCATTGGTGATGCCGCCTTCGAGACCGCCGGCGCGATTGGAAGAGCGGCGGAAGCGGCGCGCGGATTTATCGTAGGAGATTTCGTCTTGCACTTCGCTGCCATAAGAGCCCGCGGCGGTGACGCCGGCGCCGATTTCGACGCCTTTGACGGCTTGGATGCTCATCACCGCTTGCGCGAGGCGGCCGTCGAGCTTCTCGTCCCATTGTGCGTGGCTGCCGAGGCCGACGGGGACGTTGTGAGCGATGACTTCGAAAATACCGCCGACCGTGTCTCCAGCTTTGAGCGCAGCATCAACTTCCGCCTTCATTTTGTCCTGAACCGTACGGTCGACGCAGCGCAGCGGAGAGTCTATGTCGGCGTTGACCGCGAGGATTTCGTCCCAACTGGCCTTGCGGTCCAGCTTTACGTGGCCCACTTGCACCGTGTGGCTGGCCACTTCGGCGCCGAATTGGCGCAGCAGCAGCTTGGCAAAGGCAGCGGCGGCGACGCGAGCGGCGGTTTCGCGAGCGGAGGCGCGCTCCAGGACGTAGCGTGCGTCGTGAAAATTAAATTTTTGTGAGCCGGCAAGGTCGGCGTGACCGGGACGCGGCGCGACGAGTTTCTTGTCGTGGCCCACGAGATCAGGCGAATCTTCAACGGGGAGGGCCTTCTCCCAATTGGCCCAGTCGCGGTTTTCGATGCGCAGCGCCACGGGAGCGCCGATGGTCTTGCCGTGTCGCACGCCGGCGAAGATTTCGGCACGGTCTTTTTCGATTTTTTGACGGCCGCCGCGGCCATAACCGAGCTGGCGGCGGTGGAGTTCGTGATTGATGAAGTCCACATCGATTGGAAGAGACGCGGGCAATCCGGAAACGAAGGCTAGCAGAGCCTGTCCGTGCGATTCACCGGCAGTGTAGAAGCGCAACATGGGCAATTAGGAACAAGCAGTGTAGCGGCGGTGTGCTTGCGCGTCCAGCGCTTGCGGGCCTGGCGGTGGCGCTTGACGTGATTCGCGGCGGCGGTTACGCTTCTGGCCTAGTGTTTGTCTTACAATAGGTTGCGGTCGAGCGCCGTATCGATAGGGAATTGTGGCAGACACTCCTTTCCAGGTAGCGGGTCGTCAGGCCAAGCCCGTGGAACGCATTTCCATGGGCGCAGTGCTGACCGACGCCTTCAAGCAATTACTCGCGAACATCCAAGATTATTCGGTAATGGCCGGACGGTCGCTTGCGAACCTGTTCAGCGGGCCGCGCTATTTCCAGGACATCCTCGATCAGATGGATGACGTTGGCGTGGGGTCGCTGCCCATCGTGCTGATGTCCGGCTTCTTCATCGGAGCGGTGATGGTCTTGCAGACGGGCTCGCAGTTCGAGCGATTTGGCCAGACGGCGCTGACCGGAGACGTGGTGGCCATCGCGTTGGTGCGCGAGCTTGGGCCGACACTGACGGGAATCCTGGTGGCGGGGCGCTCGGCCTCAGGCATCGCGTCGGTGCTGGGCTCGATGGTGGTAACCGAGCAGGTAGATGCGATGCGGGCTATGGGCACGGACCCGAGCCGCAAGCTGGTAACACCGCGAGTGCTGGCAGGGATCGTGATGTTGCCTTTGCTGACCGCGCTGAACGATTTCATAGGCTTGCTTGGCGGTTGCGTGGCTTCGGTCTTTTCGCTGCGCTTGAACGCGGTGGAATTCTGGACCCGCGCGATTAATGCGCTGGATTTTGCGGACATCATGCAAGGGATGACGAAGCCCTTGGTGTATGGGTTTATTCTCACGACCGTCGGTTGCTACAAGGGGTTGACCGTGCGCGGCGGCACCCAGGGTGTGGGCCGCGCGACCACGCAGGCCGTCGTGGTGGCATCCGTAATGATCATCGGCGCGGACTTGTTCTTGACCAAACTGGCCTTGTACCTCGGAGACAAAATCTTTTGACGCCCTCCCCGCAAGCGACCGAAACTTCCGCGGTCGTAACTTTCGTAAACGTAAGAATTGGATTCGACGAAGGCGACGTGCTGCGCGGTGTGTCGTTTGAAGTGAGGCCGCGAGAGACGCTGGTGCTATTGGGGGAAACGGGAACCGGAAAAACGCTGACACTGAAATTGGCAGCGGGACTGCTGCACCCGACGCAAGGCAAGATCGAAGTCATGGGCCACGAAGTGTCGTCGATGAGCGAGGGCGAATTGCTCGCCTATCGTCGGCAGTTGGGATTTGTGTTTCAGGAGGGCGCGCTGTTTGACTCTATGACGGTGGCGGAGAACGTTGCCTATCGGTTTCGCGAGGATCGCGTGCCCGCAGACGAGATCGAGCCGCGTGTGCGGGAGGCCTTGCGCTTTGTGGAGCTGGAGGACACAGAGGATATGCTGCCGGGGGAACTTTCGGGTGGCATGCGGCGGCGCGTGGCCATCGCGCGCGCATTGGCAGCGCGGCCGCCCATCGTGCTGTACGATTCGCCGACCGCGGGTCTCGATCCGGTGACAGCGCAAACGATTATCACGCTGATTCTGCGGCTGCGCGACGAGCACGGCGTAACCGCCATGTTGGCCACGCATCGATTACAGGACGGATTTGCCCTGGCGAATTTTCGGTTTGATGCAGAGACCAAGCGCGTAGTGCGCCTTGCAAAGAGAAAAAGCGCCCTTCCGGAAGGAGCGGAAGAGAGCGAGCCGGTGACTAGATTCGTGGTTTATCGAGAAGGACGAGTTTATTTCGAGGGTGCGCCCGAGGAGATGGCGGAGTCGAAGGACGCGTATTTGCAGCGGTTTCTTGTGGGAATTTGATAGGCTGTGGGGGCAGAAAAGCTGGCGAGGGCGAATTGGTCGGTAGATATTGTGCAGCGCTAGCGAAACTGGGACCGAGGCCGATGTGTGTACAGGGCTGAGGCAGAAGACGCGGGAAGGAACAGGAAGAGTTCATGGCGCAGCGCAAACAACTGACCTGGACGGAACTGCGCGTCGGGTTATTTGTGCTGGTCGGATTGTTTATTCTCGCCGTCGGCATTTTTTATGTCACGGGCGCGAATTTTATCGGACCGAAGTACCGGCTGAAAACCTATTTGCCGGAAGTCTCCGGCTTGACGACCGGCGCCCCGGTGCGAGTGGACGGCGTACAAGTGGGGAACGTGGAATCCATCAAGCTGGTTCCGCGGGCACCGGGGCACGTTCCGGAAAAAAACAAAAACATCGAAGTTGTGATGCGAATCGATCGCAGGTTTCAAGCGGACATTTTGACGGATTCGACGGCCAGTTTGGTCACCGAAGGACTGCTCGGCAACCGCTACGTGAACATAACGCGCGGCTTCACGGGAGTGCCGCTCAAGGAAGGGCAGGAAATCACCGGCACGGAGGAAAAGGCCATCAAGGAAGTGGTCGAGCGCAGCGCCGACGTGCTGGCGAATTTGCAGGCGCTCTCCGACAACGTCAGAGAGTTGCTGGCCGGCGTGCAGGAAGGGCGCGGAACGCTGGGCAAGCTGCTCACCGACGATCAGGTGTACAAAAACCTGAATGGCATTCTCGCGAAGACAAACCAAATGGTCACCAATGTCGAACAAGGGCAGGGCACGCTCGGGAAGTTGGTGGTTTCCGACGAGCTGTATGGCAAGGCGAATACCGCAATCGACAGCGTCAATGTGATCATGAACGACGTGCGCAGCCAGAAGGGCACAATCGGCAAGCTGCTGTATGATCCATCGCTCTATGACGAAGCGAAGAAAGCTTTGAGCAGCGGCAATGCAATGATCAGCGACGTCCGCGAGGGCAAGGGAACGCTGGGCAAGCTGGCCACCGACGATGCGCTATACAACAAGCTCAGAGACACGAGCACCAATCTGGCCAGCGCCACCGCGAAGCTGAATGACAACACAACCACGGCAGGTAAACTGTTTTCGGATCCGCAGTTGTACGACAACCTGGCCGGCCTAACCGGGGATCTTCGCTTGCTGATCGGAGATTTCCGGCAGAATCCCAAGAAGTACCTGCACTTCAAGGTCACTGTATTTTGATGATTTCGCCCGCTTTGCCGGGACGCCCCGCGCTATGTTGTAATGACTTTGTAACAAAAACTATATAGGCTCCAGCCGACCGAGTCGATTGTGCCCACAAATGTGACGGAACCACAGGATCAGAAAACGGCGCCGCGCCCGGAGGCGGCAAAATCCACGCTGCCGCAGCCAGGGCGGCCGGTGCCGAGCCGCGCCTATCCGGGGGCGCTAATCGTCGTGGAAGGCACGGATGGCTCGGGCAAGAGCACGCAATTGTATTTGCTGAAGCGCTGGCTCGAGATCGGAGGTTACCGGCTGCACTTCACGGAGTGGAACTCCTCGCCGCTGGTGAAGTCCGCAACTCGGCGCGGCAAGCAGCGCCGGCTGCTGACGCCGACGACATTTTCCTTGCTGCACGCCGCGGATTTTGCGGACCGCTGCGAGCGACAGATCATGCCGCTGCTGCAGGGAGACTACCTGGTGCTTGCCGACCGCTACATTTATACGGCGTTCGCGCGCGACGCGGCACGCGGCTGCCCTCCGCGCTGGCTCCGCAATCTCTATCGCTTCGCGCCCATTCCTGACATCACGTTTTACTTTCGCGCGCCGCTGGACGTCGCTGTGCACCGGATCCTGAGCGGGCGCCCGAAGCTGAAGTATTACGAAGCGGGCATGGATCTGGGATTGTCGTACGACCGTGCCGAAAGCTTTCGCTTGTTTCAAGCGCGCATCCTCGAGGAATACGACAAGATGGTGGACGCCGACAATTTCGTGGTCCTGGACGGCACCATCCCCGTCAACAAACTGCAAAAGCAGATGCGCGACATCGTGGCCTCGAAAATCGACTTGAAGCGGTTCGCGCCTCGCGCGGCCGAAACGGAATAGCAATGCCGGACCAGGAAAAAGACAAAGAGAAAGCAGGGTCGGCCACAACTGTGACCCAGACCCCCGACGCCACGTCTGCGCCCGTGCCCGGCACCGCGACGAAGACCGCTAGCGAAGAAGAAGCTGCGCAATATTTTTACGGCGAAGCGCTGGTCGGCTTCGATCCCAGCGAAATCACGGGCAGCTTGATTGTCATCGAAGGAATGGACGGGTCCGGCCGATCGACACAAATCGCCTTGCTGCAGGAATGGCTCGAGTCCGAGGGCTTTGCGGTGCAGACCAGCGGTCTGCGGCGTTCGAATTTGGTTGGGCGCGACATTGATGAGCTGCTGGCGAAAAACGCGGTAACCCGCCTGACGCTTTCGCTGATGTACGCGACCGACTTTTTCGATCAAGTAGAGCATCGCATCTTGCCGGCGCTGCGTTCCGGCACGGTCGTACTTGCCGACCGCTTCATCTTTACGCTGATCGCGCGCGGCGTAGTGCGCGGCATCAATCGCGATTACATCAGCGGGCTGTACGCGATGGCCTTGCGCCCGCACCTCACGTTTTGGCTTAACGTGCGTCCGGAGACGGCCTTTGCCCGCGAATTCAAGAAGGCGCAAGCCATCAGTTACTGGGAAGCCGGCCGCGACATGTCGCTGTCGCACGACCTGTATTGGTCCTTCATCCGCTACCAAACAATGATCAAGCGCGAATTTGAAGTTATGGCCAAGCGCCACAACTTTATCGAGCTTGACGGGGAAGCTAGCGTCTCCGCGGTCAACAAGCAATTGCGCCAGCGCCTCGCAGAGCAGTTAGGCATTCGGGCCACAAAATACACTCCCTCCGCTGCGTTGGCGCACCTCTGGCGGTAAACTCTCCGCATGTCTGAGCCGGTCCACATTGCCGCCATCGACGCCGGCTCAAACGCCGTGCGCCTTTCTGTCTCGCGCGCCTATTCCGCGTTGGACATCGAGCCGCTGCATAACGAGCGCTACTCGCTGCGCCTCGGCGAAGGCGTGTTCCTGCGGCACCGTTTCAGCGAGGACATTTTCAAGAAAGGGGTCAAGGCATTTCGCCACTTCAAGGAAATAATGGACGAGTTTGGCGTGACGCGCTATCGCGCCGTAGCCACCAGCGCCTCACGCGAAGCGCGCAATCGCGAGGCCTTCGTCAGGCAAATCAAACAGAAGACGGGCATCGCGCTCGAGGTGATCAGCGGAGCGGAAGAGTCTCGGCTTGGAAGGGAAGCAGCCATCGCCGCGCTCGGACCGGAATCGCCCCCGCGTTGTATCGCTGACCTCGGCGGCGGAAGCTTGGAGATCAATATTCTCCGCGATCACACAGTCGAGCAGAGCGCACAATTGCCGGTGGGCACGGTGCGCCTGATGACCACGCTGAACATTCCCGGCGTAATTCGTCCCGCGCAAGCGGAGCAGGTGAGGCGGTACATCCGCGCGCTGCTGGAGTCGCGCCTACCGTCGCGGCCCAACCTCGGCGAAAGCATCGCGGTGGCGCTTGGTGGGAACGCGGAGACCCTCATGACTGTCGCGCCGGGTCCCCGCCAGCACGGCGTGCCCACTTTGCAGCTTTCTCTCTTGCGTGAGCGGCTCGATGACATCCTGCGCCGCGATGTCCGCGAGCGCATGAAGGCCTACGCCGTGCGCCGCGACCGCGCCGACGTGATGGGCATCGCGGCAATCACCTTTGTCACGCTCGGCCGCTACCTCAACCTGCGCACCCTTTCGATCCCCGGCGTCGGCATTCGCGAAGGAGTGCTTCAGGAAATTGCGCGCGAGGCCTTTTCTCGCAAAGAGCCCCATCGTTACAGCGCTGCCGCGCGTCAACTCCTCGTTGGCACGCGCAGCTTCGCGCGCCGCCTGGAGTACGATCAGCGTCACGCCGAACACGTGCGGGAACTGAGCATCTTGCTTTTTGATGAATTGCAGGCTGTTCATCATTTACCCGCGGAATCGCGCGTTTTGCTGGAAGCTGGCGCCCTGTTGCACGATGCCGGTCACATGATCAGCCATCGCGGACACCACAAGCACGGCGAATACCTTGCGCTCAACGGAGATATTCCGGGTCTCGAAGGCCGAGACCGCGCCGTTGTGGCCGCCCTCGTCCGGTATCACAATCGGAAGTCGGAACCGGCCAGCCATCACGTGGCGTACTCTTCGCTGAATAATAACGATAAGCGGATGGCCCGCAGGCTGGCGGCCATTCTTCGCATCGCGGAAGCCCTCGACCATTCGCATCGCCAGCGCGTCACCAATCTCGATGCTTCCTTTCAGCGCGGCGCCGTTGGCGTGCAGATCAGCGCGCGCGGCGACGCCGCGGAGGACCTGCGCGACGCTAACCGCAGCGCCGAGCTTTTTGAAAAAGAATTTCACGTGCGCATGTTTTTCCGCCAAGCCGGCGCCGCCCGCTTGCAGCCCACGCACAGATGAATAGTGAATCGACTTCCGCTTGAGGAGAAAACCCCAACATGCAGCTCTACATTGTCCGCCACGGCATCGCCATCGACCGCGAAGACCCGAAGAGCCCACCTGAGGCTGAGCGGTATTTGACCGAGGAAGGCATCGAGAAAACCAAGCAAGTGGCCAAGGGCATTGCAGCTGTGGGAGTGCACGCGGACCTGATGGTCAGCAGCCCATACGTTCGCGCGATGCAGACCGCCGTCATTTTCGCCGGCGCGCTTGACTATCCGGAGCAAAAAATACGGCAGAGTGAGAGCCTGCTTCCCGGCGCCGAACCCGCCGCTTTCTTGCGCGAACTCGCGCGCGAGAAAAACGCATCGTCGGTATTTTGTTTTGGTCACGCGCCGCACGTGGATGGGCTGCTGGCCGCGACTGTCGGCGCGCAGCGCCACATTACTTCGATGAAGAAAGCCGGAGTAGCCTTTGTCGAGCTGAAGCGCGTGTCGCCGCCGAATGGCCATCTCGTGTGGCTCGTCACGCCGAAGCTCTTTCGGAAAGCGAAGTAACGAATCCGCGGAGCGCGAACGTATTTGTCTCGGCTCGGCCGCTGCGGTTTTTACCGCGCCTCGTGTTACTCTCTTCGCCGCAAGGGAGCTGCTCATGACGGAAAACAACCCGATTCCGCGCCGAAAATTTCTTTCGCAGGCCGCTGCTACCGCCGCTGCGCTGACAATTGTGCCGCGCCACGTTCTTGGCCGGGGCTTCGTGCCGCCCAGCGACATGCTTAACATCGCCGGCGTCGGCATCGGCGGCATGGGTCGCGCCAATCTCACCAATCTCGCCTCGCAAAATATCGTCGCCCTATGCGATGTCGACTGGGGCTATGCGGGAAAATCCCTGGATCGACTCGACACAGATATCGAGAAGCTGCGCGCCCGCATCGAGGCTCCGCCCGCCGAGCCCGCGCCCGGTCAGCCGGTTGCTGAGTTCGATCGCGAGAAGGCCAAGGCCCAGCTCGCGGACATGATCAAGCTCAAGACCGAGCACGTGCCGAAAGCTAAGCGATACAAAGACTATCGCCAGATGCTCGAGCAGCAAAAAGACATGGACGCCGTCGTCGTGGCGACTCCCGACCACATGCATGCAACCATCGCGCTCGCCGCCATGGATCTCGGCAAGCACGTGTACGTGCAGAAGCCGCTGGCCTGGTCCGTCGACGAAGCGCGCCGCCTCGCACGCCGCGCCAAGGAAACGAAGGTCGCCACGCAAATGGGCAATCAAGGCCACTCCTTTAACGAAGCGCGCACCGCGGTCGAATACGTCTGGGCTGGCGCTATCGGAGATGTTCGCGAGGTCCACATCTGGACCAATCGTCCGCTCGGGTTCTGGCCGCAGGGCGTCCCGCGCCCCGAGCCGCTAAAGGTTCCTGCCGACACCCTGCGCTGGAACGGCACCGGCGTGAACACGCGCCTTGCTGCGGCACTGGCTGGCAACTATCCGGCGCCCGAAGGCCTCGACTGGAACCTGTTTCTCGGTGTCGCTCCGCAGGTGGACTATCACCCCATCTATCATCCCTTCAACTGGCGCGGCTGGACGGATTGGGGCGTCGGCGCGATTGGCGACATGGGCGCTCATCTAATCGATCACTCCTTTTGGGCGCTTAATCTCGGCTTGCCGACCACCATCGAGACTATCTCGACACCGTTCAACGGCGCTTCGTATCCCAACGCCACGCTCACCTTCTACGAATTTCCGGCGCGCGGCAAAATGCCGCCTGTCAAGCTCACCTGGTACGACGGAGGTTTGCTTCCCAATCGCCCCGACGAGCTCGGCGAAGAGCAATTGAACAAAGGGGGCGGCGCATTGCTCGTCGGCAGTAAAGGCAAGCTCCTTCACGACACCTACGGTCTGAATCCTCGCCTTTTGCCCAAGTCCCTGCACGATTCCTTCGGCAAGCCGCCGCAAAAACTCCCGCGCATTCCGGGAGAACACCACGAACTAAACTGGGTCGATGCCGCTAAGGGCAAGACCGCAGCGTCCTGCCCTTTTGAGTATGCCGCGCGTCTGACGGAGGTCATGCTCCTCGGAGTGGTCGCCCTCCGCGCCGGAACCAAAATTCACTACGACGCCGACAACATGCGTGTCATCAACGCCATCGGCGCCAACGACTACCTCACCCGCCAATACCGCTCAGGCTGGTAGCAGAAGGCTCGCGCCCCCAAAATTAACCGCGCAGTAATGGGTAAGTTTTCGCTTACCATGTTACACGTCCAAGTGGGTTATTTCCGAATAGCCCGTGACTCGTCCAATATCAGCGGCGGCGCTACAGAATTGCCATTTCCGCAATGGGGCGGCAGGTTCGGATGGTTCTCAGAACGAAGGGTTCGCTACCACGCGAAAGCAGTCTGGGGAGGTCTACACATGGGGCGCGACCGTAGCGGGCAAGGTGAACTGAAAGGTTGCACCGCGCCCGGGAGCGCAGGTGGCCCACAAGCGCCCGCCGTGGGACTCGATGATCGAACGGCTGATGGGCAGCCCCATACCAGTCCCGTTATCTTTCGTCGTAAAGAATGCATTGAAGATCTGTTCCGCTTGCTCCGGAGGAAATCCCCTACCGGTATCACTGACCGAGATCAGCAGTTGAGCATCGCAGGTTTCCGACCTGATGGTAAGCTCACCTCCGGCCGTCATTCCCTTCATGGCATCGATGCCGTTGAGCATGAGGTTCATGAAAACCTGCTGCAGTTGCACGCGGTCCGCCATGATGTTGGGAAGATCGTTGGCAACTTCGTTGCGAATTAAAATTGAATGCCGGCTCGCCTCGCTGCGCAGTAAGGCGATCATTTCTTGAATGAGTTCATTCACATCCAGTGACTCACGTTGCGGAGGCCCCTTCTTGAAAAGCAAGTGGATCCGGCTGATGATGTCAGACGCGCGGGTTACGTCTTTGATGATTCTCGAGGCTGCTTCGCGTGCCTCTGGCAGATCGGGCTGATCGCGTCCAAGCCACCGCAAGCAGGTCTTGGCGTTGGTGACCGCCGCGGCAATCGGCTGCTTGATTTCGTGTGCCAGCGAGGCGGTCAGCTCTCCCATCGTGCTCACCCGGTTTATGTGCGCCAGATCCGCTTGTGCCTGGCGTAATCTCTCGCTACGCTCCTCCTCCCGCTTTTGCTGGCGTCTGCGGTAAATGTAAATGGCTGCCGCCACCAGAAGAAGCGTGGCAATGTAAGTGAGTCTGAACCACCAACTGTTCCACCAGGCAGGCAGAATTTCAATGCGGAGAGCGGCACCCGGTTCGTCCCAGGGACCTCGGCTCGTTGCGCCCTCCACGCGAAAGGTGTACTCACCCGCTGGCAGCGTTGTATATGAGGCGAACCGTTGATCGCGTCCGACCTCATTCCACTCTTGATCCAGCCCTTGCAGCATGTACCGATAGCGATTTGTTGGCGGGTTTAAATAGCTCAATGCGGAGTATCCGATCGAGAAGCTATTCTGCTTATGGGAAAGCCTAATAGTATTTGTGTGATTGATCGCTATTCTTAAGGGCGAGTCGACCCCGGGCACCACCGACGTCCCGAACAGTCTGAAGTCTGTCAGAGCGATAGGGGGGACGTACGAACTATCCTTTACTTTGTCGGGGAAGAACGCGGTTGCGCCACCGAATCCCCCGAAAAACATTTCGCCGCTTGCACTCTTGAAGCAGGCGCCCCAGCCGGTCAAGTCGGAACCCGGGAGTCCGTCCGCTGTCGAGTAAGTCCGGAATGTCTTTGCTTGCGGATCGAGTCTTGCCACACCATTGTCAGTGCTCATCCACAGGTCGCCACGACCATCTTCCAGAACGCAGCCCACGACGTTGCCCGGTAGGCCTTCCCGCTGCGAATAAGTGGTGAATGTGCCAGCTGTTACGTCGAATCTATTGAGGCCTTCCTGAGTACCTATCCACATAGTGCCCGAGCTGTTGAAATGGACCGAGTTCACGCGGGCGTCGCTTAATGTTCCCGGACGCTCTATGTCGTGTTGATAAATCGTAAACTGGCCCGTCTCTGGGTCGAAACGCAGCAGACCGGAGGATTCCGTACCGAGCCACAGTATTCCTTTCCGGTCCTCAACCAATTCCAAATAACCCGGGTGCACGCCTTCCAACCCGGCTCTGTAAGCTGTAAACGTACCCGTTGCCGCCTCGAAACGATCCAAACCATCATTAGTGGCTGCCCAGAGCGTACCATTGTGATCAACGAGAAGGCGGGGGACGATGTTATTGCTCAGGCTGTGCGGATCCCGCGGATTGTGTTGGAACCTTTTGAAAAGCGCTGTTCGCGGGTCGAAGCGGAAAAGTCCATGGCTATAGGTGCCCACCCAGAGGTAGCCGGAGCGATCCTCGCAAATTGTGATTACATCGGATCCCTCTCCTGCGGCGGTGAGGCTAAAGGCATCGTATCGCTCTGCTTTGCGATCGATTCGATTAAGCGCTTCGTGGGTGCCGATCCACAGGATCCCCTGCCGGTCCTCGTGAATCGCCCCAACAAAAGGTTCATCCCGGCTGGCCGGATTGCCGAAATCGTGGCGATATCGCTGGAATGGCAGGGGCCTGGAGGTAAAACGCGTAAGTCCGAAGCCGCCCAGACTAGCCCAAATGATCCCCTCCTGATCTGCGAACACTCCACGGACGCTGTTTTGGGCCAGGCTCTCAGGATCGGCAAGGCTATTGCGATAGCGAATGAATCGCCGATGTTCCCGGTCAAATTTAAGCAGGCCCGCACCGTTGGATGACAGCCATAGGGCTCCGTTTTGGTCTTCTAACATTCCCGTGATGCCCGTCAAAGCCAAGCCAGGCGAATTCTCTTGCTGAAATGAAAAGTGAGTTAGTGTGTGCGTCTTCCGGTCAAATACGGACAATGGATTGCCAGAAACATGATAGATCCAGAACACTCCGAAGCGATCTTCGTAGAAAGAGAATGGGTACGAAGGTTCATACAGAGGTATATGCAGCGTAACTTTGCCAGTTCTTCGATCGAATGAATCGAGGCCCTCGCTGGTGGCAACCCAGAATCCGCCGTCTCGGTCTTCACCACTGGACTTAACGTCATTGCTCTCGAGGCTCGCCGGATCGTTTTGATCGTGGAAATACCGCCGGATATCTCCATTCGCCGGATCCAGCGCATACAAGCCGGTAGGAGTAGATAACCACAGTGTGCCGACAACGTCCTGACTGATGTGGAACACGTAGGAAACTCGATATCGAGTGAACGCTTCTGTTTTGCTATCGAACTTGTTGAGGAATTGATTGCATCCGACCCAAAGCGAGCCGTTATGGTCCTTGAATAGCGCAGTGATGGACGACCCGCTAATGCTCTTGGGATTTCCCGGGTCGTGGGTGAAAACCTTGAAGTTGTAACCGTCGAAGCGGTTCAAACCGTATGGGGTGCCAAACCACACAAAGCCTTGATCATCCTGCACAAAGGGTCCAGCGTTGGATTTCGAAGGCCCTTCCATGGTGTAGAAGCGCGCGAAGCGGATGTTGGCCCCATCGATGATGGGCAGCCGAATCTGTCGAGACTCCACGCTCGCTTGGGGGACTGCGCCCTGTCCGAGTCGGCGATCGTCCCCGCTTGCATTCGTGACCACGCCGGCCAACAAGCTCAGATATAAAAGGGACAACAGCAGCCTCCGCACAGAAGGCAGGTGCCGACATCTTGTGCACGCAAGAAGGCTGCCGAAGGTGGTAGCGCAAGGGTCCGCTCGTTTCACTGACGACCCTGATGCGCCCGATTGAATTTGTGATGAACTCAAAAAACCTCCGGAAACCGGAGAAGGGGGTTGAATGGAACCCGACCCTTCCTGCGTTAGAGCTGGGTTCCGAAACCGGCTTTACGAAGGGAACGATAATACCGCAGAAGCCTCCATCCGACGACAATCTGGAGCGTTGGCGGGACGCTGCGTACTCCTTCCGCCACACTCCACGCGTTACTCCTCTCCGCCGAACCGGCCAACTCCTGGATGGTCGACAACCCGGAAGTTATTGTCGGACTCGATTTGCTGAAGCCGCGAGTAAGACCTGTCGGCAAGTCTCCTCTGTCCTCGCGCTCACAACCGCACGCACAGCGGTCGAGTCATCCACCAGCCGCTTGACGTGCTGCTACAATGACTTCAGGGGCAACCTACACGACGCATGTTCGCCGTTCGTCTAATCGGGGTCCTCGCGCTCGTCGCGCTCAACGGCTTCTTTGCTGCGGCTGAATTCTCCATCGTAGCCGTGCGCCTGTCGCGAGTGCGCCAACTCGTCCGCAAAGGCGACGCCCGCGCCCGCGTCGTCGAGAGCCTCTTGGGGGATTTGCACCGCGTCGTTTCCGCCGTGCAGCTCGGCATCACGCTGACCAGCCTAGCCCTCGGTGCTCTCGGTGAATCGACCTTTGCGGCCATAATCCGCTCTCTGATGCCAGCGACTGCTGATTCGCGCGTCACGCTCCTGGTGCACGCCGCCGCCTTAGCTATCGCCTTTGCCATGCTCAGCGCTTTGCACGTAGTCATCGGCGAACTCGTGCCCAAGACCGTCAGCCTGGCGCGCGCCGAGCGTGTCGCGCTGCTGATTGCGAGGCCCTTTTCGTGGTTTCTGAAAACGTTTCGCTGGGCGATTGACCTTCTGGAGGGCATCTCCGGCGCCATCGTCAAAGCCCTTGGCGTCTCCGAGCCGCAAGTTCCCGGGGGCGCGCATTCCACGGAAGAGCTGCAAATTCAGATTCAGCAAGCTCGCGAGCGTGGACTGCTCGCTCCCGGCGAAGAAAAATTCATCGTCAGCGCCATCGAGCTCGGCCAGGTGCAGGTTCGCGAAATCATGATTCCCCGGCCGGACATGCATACGCTCTCCGTCGAATCCACGCTCGACGAAGTCCTTCGCGCTTTCGCCACCACGCAGCGTTCCCGCATCCCCGTTTATCGCGACACCGAGGATCAGATTCTAGGCTTCGTGCATATCAAGGACATGCTGTGGGTTCTTCTTGATCGCGAGCGACGCCTGGAAGAAAATCTCTCACCATCGCCGTTCGATCTGCGCCGCGTGCTGCGCGAGGTGCTCATCGTCCCGGAGACAAAACCCGCGAGCGAGCTGCTTTTGGAGTTGCGCAGCCATCACGTCGGCTTGGCCATCGTCGTTGATGAATTCGGCAGCGTTCTCGGACTCGTGACCTTGGAGGACATCCTGGAGCAAGTCGTCGGAGAAATTCACGACGAATTCGACGTCGTCGAGCGTCCCCTTACCCTCGCCGATGGCGCCATCATTTTCGACGCTGCGTTGAATGTGCGCGATCTCGACACTCAATACAACATCACGCTTCCTGAGGATCCCGCTTACGCCACGGTCGGAGGTTTCGCGCTCGATCAACTCGGTTTCATTCCGCGTGGCGGCGAAAGCTTTGAGTACGGAAACTATCGCTTCACGGTGGTCGAGATGGACGGTAAGCGCGTGGCCCGTGTAAAAGTCCAGCGCGCCCGCCCCGCAGCGGGCGATCGTTCTGCTGAGGGAGCGGCGGCGCCTGCGTCGGACGAACCCCAATCTGTTAAAGCCGCAAAATCTTCGTCATCCAACCGCCCGGCGGGCACTCGCTGATGGTGCGCCGCCTGCTGCAGCGCTTTCTTCTAACTCTCCCGGCGCTCTGGCTCGTCCTCACCTTGGTTTTCTTGATGATTCACATTGTTCCTGGCGATCCTGTCGAGCAGATGCTCGGCGAAGGCGCCGCGCCCGGAGAAATCACCCAGCTACGCCACGCTTTGAACCTCGATCAACCACTCCTCGTTCAGTACGGCCACTATTTGAAGCAACTCTTTCGCGGTGACCTTGGGCAATCCTTCAAGTTCCAGGCGCCCGTGCGCCGTATCATTTTCGAGCGCTATCCCGCCACGCTCCAGCTCGCCTTCTGCGCCCTGCTGGTATGTGCTGCCATCGCCATTCCCGCGGGTGTGCTAGCGGCGTATCGCCGCGGACACGCCGTCGATCGCGCCGTCTCGCTGTTTACGCTCTTTGGCCTTGCCTTTCCCAATTTCGCGCTTGGTCCTGTGCTTATTCTTTTCTTCTCTATCTACCTCGGTTTGCTGCCAGTGTCGGGACGCGGCGGCCCCAGCTACTACATTTTGCCCGCGGCGACGCTCGGCGCCGCCCTCGCTGCCATTCTCACGCGTATGGTTCGTGGCTCGATGCTCGAAGAACTCTCGAGCGACTACGTTCGAACGGCTCGCGCCAAAGGCCTCCCCATGAGCGCAGTTTTGTTTCGCCATGCCTTTCGAAACGCGCTCATCCCCATCATCACCATCCTGGGTTTGCAATTCGGCACGCTGCTCGCCGGCACCATAGTGACTGAAACAATTTTCTCTTGGCCGGGAATCGGCCGCCTGACGGTGCAAGCCATCTCCGCACGCGACTACCCCCTGCTGCAAGGTTGCATCCTCGTAATCGCCGTCTCCTACGTCCTGGTAAATCTCCTCACCGATATTCTGTACGCCGTAATCGATCCGCGGGTGCGGCTCGCATGAGCATGGTTACGGCGCCTGGTTCGAACGCGTCGCCGTCCGCGGCCAACGGATCGCCAACGTCACCCCGAGCGGAGGGAGGAGGCCGCTTCTTACCTCTGCGCCGGTTCCTGCGCCAAAGTATCCTCGCACGCCTCGGCTCGACCTTTGCAATGTTGCTGATACTTGGGGCTCTCCTCGCGCCGTGGATTGCTCGTTCGAACCCCACGGCGCAGAATTTGCCAGCGCGCCTCGAAGCTCCCTCGCGCGCGCACTGGTTTGGCACCGACGAGTTGGGCCGCGACACTTTCGCTCGCACGCTTTATGGTGCGCGCGTTTCGCTTCTTGTTGCAATTTCCGTTGTGTGTGGATGCGGGCTTACAGGACTCGTGATTGGAATGCTGGCGGGTTATGCGGGCGGATGGTTTGATCGCTTTGTGAATCTCTTGCTCGTCAACGCATTTCTGTCATTTCCGGGAATTCTGCTGGCGATTGCCTTTGCGGCGTTTTTCGGGCCCGGCATCGGAAAAGTTATTCTGGCGCTGGTCATCACTGGGTGGGCGGGCTACGCGCGGCTGGCTCGCGCGCAAGTTCTAAAAGTGAAGGAACTTGAATTTATTCTAGCAGCGCGCTCTTTGGGTGCTTCGCACCGTCGCATTCTCGCGAGACATCTGCTACCAAATATTTTGCAGCCAGTCTTGATTCAAGCCACGATTGGAATGGCGGGCGCCATTCTCGCCGAATCGACCTTGAGCTTTCTCGGACTCGGCGTGCTGGCTCCCGTGCCGAGCTGGGGTTCCATGCTGAATGACGCACGCAGCCATCTCTTCGACGCACCGCATATGGTGATTTTTCCGGCGCTCGCCGTGATGGTCGCCGTTCTTGCTTTCAACTTGCTTGGCGACGCGTGGCGCGATTGGCTCGACCCGCGCACGCGCGCGCAAATGGCGGCGCTCGAGCTCACGCGTTGAAGCTATTTGCCTTCAAGCACAACGGGAGTGCCGCGGCCGATGCTCAGCGTGCGGGAAGCATTTCCCTTATTTACCGCGATCTCGACGTATCCGGCTGAACCTACGTAAGCCACTGGCTCACCCGCATTGCCGCTCGCAAAGGTCGGGACCATGCGCGATACGGTTTGATTTCCCACTTGGAATTTTATTTCGCCGTTTGCCAGCGCGCTTTCCGGCAGGTCCTCCACGCGAAAATTTGTAATCAGGTTTCCGAAGGTGTCCACGCGCATCACAATGCCTTTTGCAACTCCGTCGGATGCTTTCGGTTTCGGCAGGGCGAATTTCTTGTAGTCCGTGATTTCCTCGCCCATGCTTGCGGTCTGCCATCCCTTGGAAAGCCACGCGGCAACCGGCGCAAATACGTCACGCCCATGAAATGTTTTGCTGACCGGCTGCAAATAGTAGTGCTCCGCGGTTACGTGCCGTGCTACGACATTCTGCTCGCGTTCATAAATCACGGAAAGTACGCCGTTGTCCGGAGCAACGAAATACTGATTTTCGGCGGTTACCAGCAAGGGTCGCCGCTCCGTGCCCACTCCCGGGTCGACCACCACTATGTGAATTGTGCGCGGCGGAAAATAGGAATACGCGGAGCCGATTGCCAGAGCCGCGTCCAGCAAATCGAAAGGCGTCACGTTGTGCGTGATGTCGACAATCGTTGCTTCCGGATTAATCTTCAGGATAACGCCCTTGAGGGTGCCGACCAGGTGGTCGTTCGTTCCGTAATCCGTCGTCAACGTGATGATTGCGTTGGGCAATGGGTTCTCCCGTTGTGTAGTCCGCAGGGCCGCCGCTGCTGAAGTGGGGAGGCACTCCGCTCTTTGACGCTAGCGAACGTCCGCACCGGCGTCAAGACAGCCTGCGAGGAAGCATTGCGCAATCCGCTACCCGCTACTTTTGGTTGTCCGGCAGGTGATTGCGTCCGCCAATTTAGTGCGCGCATGTGGTTAGTTGGGTTTGCGGTTGAGGACGGCGTTGGCGAATTCCTCGGCTGTGTTGGGTAACGGATCTTTTCCTGGTTTTGGTTCAGCAGCTTTATGGCTTTCGTAACAAAGCGGCTCACGAAGGTCGCTGTCTCGTGGAAGACAAAACTTCCGGCACGATAAGAGCGCTGAAACCAGGGGAACTGCAGTCGTTCATCTTCGCTGTCGAGGTGATGTTTGATTGGGCTCGCCAACAACGGCATGCGCTTGGGGTTGGGAATGTTGCTACTCCGAGGCGTAGTGATCAAATCATGTCGATCATTGGCGGAATTGATGAAGGTGGTGGCTTTGTTCTGGACGCGGGGGAAGCCTCGACTGAGATCGCAGGTTCCTAACGTGACCGTCAAAGAGCGTGAGACATGGTTATTGAAGAGCGATGTCCGAAATATCCGAGCATGCTGAAAGAGTATTGCTCCCATTGTCAAGGAACAATGCTAGGCCGAAGCTGGCGTTCAGACCACGTGTAGCTGAGAATCGCGCGACGCGACTAAGCGTTGAGATTTTTGTGGAGATGCAACCAGACTTTGAATATTCAACAGGTCAGACAATTAACCGGCCTTGGTTGTGTCTGCAGGCTCTGCCGCCTGATCATCTTCGTATCGGGCTCGGCGAAATGAAATGTCGAGCGATTTGCGCAGTTGAAAAAGATCTGGAAGTCTGGCTCACGGGGCTGTAGGTCGCCGCCACCTATAGACCTAGGGGCTGAAGCCCTTATCGTTGGGGTGTGCCGTATTGTCATCGCGCACGTCGCGCATTTCCGGATACGAAAGAAAGGGGGCACCGTATTTGGGCTGAAGCGTCATCATCCGGTCTGCATGTGGCACATCCAGTTGCCGCAGGACTAATGCCTGCAGGACGCCGAAAACGATGACATTGGCGGCGATGCCGAGCGCCAGGATAAGGACGGCAGTGAGGGCAAAGCCGGGAGAACGGCGTAGCTGGCGTTGGGTGAAACGCAGGTCCTGCAACAGGGAATCGAGAAAGGCGCCGGTCCGCGAATCGCGTACTTGCTCCTTGACTTGCTCGACTCCGCCAAGTTCGATGCGCGTGGCGCGTTGCGCTTCGTGCGGGGGCATGCCCTTGCGAATGTTTTCCGCTATCAGCATTTCGAGGTGGGAATGAACCTCCTGGTCGAGGCCTACCTCCACACGCCGAGATAAAAAGAGATTTCGCAGGAAACTTCGAGCTTTCACAAGGAGGGGCATGGTGAACACCTCAACAATCGAACGACGAGAAACCAAATCCTATTCGTAACGCAACGCAACCATCGGGTCTACTTTCGTGGCCCGGCGCGCCGGTATGAAGCAAGCCAGGAGCGCTGCCCCGACGAGGAGAAGCGTCACTCCGCCGAAAGTCGGCGGATCGGTGGCAGTGACGCCAAAAAGCAGCGACTCAACGGTGCGTGTCAGTGCCAGCGAACCGGCAATCCCAATCGCCACACCGATCAAAATAGTGCGTAATCCCTGGCTCAGGATCATCCTCAGAACGTCGCCGGAGGCCGCCCCGAGAGCGACACGCACGCCAATCTCCCGCGTGCGGCGGCTGACGGAATAGGCCATCACGCCAAACACGCCTGCCGTAGCGAGAAGCAGCGCGACGATTCCGAAGAATCCGATGAGAATGACGTTGAATCTCCGGGAGCCCAGCGAAGCGGAATAGACTTGCGAAAACGTCCGGAACCTCGCCGGAATCTCCGGGTTGAGGTCCTGCAGGATTCCTCGCGCTGCGGATGTGACCAAGCGAGTGTCAGCATCGCTCAGCATGGTTACGGTGATCGCCGCGCGCGGCCGCTGGAACAAATTCACGTAAACGGTCGGACGCGGCGGCGCATCGAGGCCATATTCGTGAGTGTCGCCCACGATCCCGACGATGTTCAGCAAACGCAAGTCGCCATCCATGTTTCCAAACTCAATCGTGTGGCCGATCGGGTCCTGATTTGGCCACCGGTCACGCGCAAGCGATTCGCTGATCACGGCAACGTGCGGAGAATTCGCGCCGTCGCGCTCGTCGAAGATTCGCCCTCGAATCAGCGGAATTCCGAGAACCTGGAAGTATCCGTCCGTGGCGACGCAGAAATCCGCATTGCCAATGCGTTCTTTTTGCTGGAACAGCGCACCAAAACCATCCATTGTCTTGGGGATCTCATTCTGCGTCATCAGTAGAAACATTCCGTCGGGAAGGCCGCCATCCATCGGCAGGCCGCTAGTCGCGCCAACCTGGCGCACGCTCGGGAATTGTTTGAGGCGATCGATCAGGCTTGAAAAGAAAATCGCCTGACCTGCCTTTGCCTTGGGATCGTCCAACCATGGAAGCGAGACGTCCATGGTGACAATTTTGTCCACGCGGAACCCGGGATCCACTTCGAGCACTTTCATCAGGCTGCGCCCGAGCAATCCCGCTCCGACCACGAGAACCAAGGTGATCGCGATCTGCGCCGCCACGATTACCCGGCCAACGCGCTGGCTGCCTTGCGAACCCGCCTGTCCACGCCCGCCTTCCACAAGGCCCTTGCGCAGGTCCCCGGAAGTCGCGCGTGCGGCGGTGAACGCTCCGAGGCCGGCGGCGACCGCGGTGGAAAGGAGGAAGACGAACACAAGTACTGGAATACTGATCGAGACGCTGTCCAGCCGCGGCAGATTTGCCGGCGCCAGCGCAACTAATCCCGCCACGCCCGCGAGCGCTCCCAGTACGCCAAGGCCGCCGCCGACCAGCGAAAGCAGGAATGCTTCGGTAAGGAATTGACGGATCAGCCGTCCGCGCGCCGCACCGAGCGCGCTGCGAATGACGAGTTCGCGCTCTCTCACCGACGCTTGTGCCAGCAGCAAATTCGCCACATTCGCGCACGCCACCAGCAGTAGAAATCCAACCGCGCCGAGCAGGACCAGCAGCGGCGAACGAGCATTGCGCGTCATCGAGTCCTGTAGCGGGACGACAATTCCATCTTTGAGGAGATACTCGCCTTGCTCGCTCGATGTGTCGTGAATGCGCCGGGCTATCGCGCTGATGTCTCGATTCGCTTGCTCGACAGTGACACCGTCGCGGAGGCGCCCGGCCGCGTAGTAGTTATGCGACGTCCTGCTTGGGTTTTCGCCGTCCAAATCGGCCGGCAGCCAGAGATCCACGTCTGCTGGGAAACGGAATCCGGCCGGGAGCACGCCGATAACGGAGAAGACCGCGCTATCAATCTTCAGGTGCGATTGCGAGAGGTCCCGCGCCGATCCGAGATGCTGCCTCCAGTATCCATAGCTGATAAGAACGGTGGGGCCAGCCCCTTTTTTCGCGTCGCTGGCGCTGAAATCCCGCCCGAGGATCGGCTGAACTCCGAAGACCTTGAGAAAGTCGGGGGAGACGCCTGCGACCGTCGTGCGCGTCGGCTGCGAAGCACCCGAAACGGACGCGATGTTGTCAGTGTACTTGGCAATCGCCTGGAAGCCGCGGCTTTGGTCGCGAAAATCGTCGAAGTTCGGGTCCGCAAGGCGTGACCACCGGCCCGTCGAGGTGACCTCGAAGACGGCCATGATGCGGCCCGAATCGGTGTACGGCAGCGGGCGCAGCAACACGCCGTATACAACGCTGAAGATTGCCGTGGTCGCGCCGATGGCCAGCGCGAGCGTGAAGACCATGACGGCGGTGGCGCCGGGGCTTTTCCGGAGCTGGCGGAGACCGTAGCGGCAATCGGAGATCACGGAGTGGAGCCAGTTGCCAAGCCGTTCTTCGCGAACCTGTTCTTTCACCTGTTCGATGCCGCCAAGTTCCATGCGTGCCGCGCGTTGCGCTTCCTTCGGCGACATGCCCGCACGAATGTTTTCCTCTATCATCATTTCGAGGTGGGAATGAACCTCCTCGTCCAGGTCTACTTCCACACGCGGAGATAAAAAGAGATTTCTCAGGAAACTTCGGACTTTAACAAAGAGCGGCATGCCAGGCACCTCGTTACGACGCGTCCAATGCTTGCGCGATCGCCCAGGAAACGCGGCCCCATCGCTTGGTTTCGACTTCAAGTTGCTTCATCCCAGCTTTGGTCAAGCGATAGTATTTCGCGCGACGATTGTTTTCCGAGTCTCCCCAAAATGAGGAAATCCAACCTTCCTCCGCCATTCGGTGTAGGGCGGGAAAGAGCGAACCTGGCTTAACAACAAAAGTGCCGCCTGTGATCTGCTGGACCCTGCGCGAGACTCCCAATCCGTGCATCTCGCCGGCGATAAGGGATTTCAAGATCAGCAGGTCCAAAGTCCCTTGCAAAAGTGTTGTCGGTTCAGGGCTCAATTTATGCCTCCTATCGGCTCTCTATAGGGATAATAATGATCTACGTATAGAGTGTCAATAGGAATCGAGCATGCCAGTGGACGATAAGTCGGATTACCGGACATCTGGCGAGTCACTCTCTCGGACGATTCCAGTTCTCCGGAGCGCGTTAGGCAGGAATGTGGATTATTTCCGAGTTGCCCGTGATCCCGGCACAATCGCCGACCCGAGGTGCGTCACTCGAGAACTTGGATCTCGGGGTAAAGCGGAGAGGAAATGTTGAGCCGCGAAACGCTTGTCCCCTTGAGGTACGCGTCGAAAAAGCTGTACACGCAGTACGTCGTAACGGCAAGCTGGCGACGTCCGTCTATACCGACAATTCCTAACATACGGAGCGTCCGCAGCACGATATGGCTCTTCAAGAGAGCTCCGTCGTCACTGAAGAGGAAATGGTTCGCGCCACGGATCTCGATGCGTAGCCGTCCATCCAGAGGCAGACGATCGTAAACCGATTGAATGTTGGCCATGATCTGGCGGCTTTCCGGGTCGGACTCGCGACCGTGGTCGCTCAGAAGGAACATGAATGGCCGATGAAGGCCTGCCTGAATGACGCTGCCGTGTGGAGCGCCGTCCACATCGATGCCTGCCTTGCACCTGGAATCTTCATGGCAAAACAGTGCGGCTGCGGCCCCACCAAAGGAGTGGCCGAATACTCCTACGCGCGTCATGTCGAGGCGTCCCTTGAACTTGCCGGACGCGTCTGAGGTGTTCAACCGCTCCAACCGATCAAGTACGAACGCGATGTCCGCAGTCCACGCAGTCAGCAGCTTGGTCGCACAACGATCCCGCTCCTGGCCCGTTTTCTCAAGGCAGAGTTCCGGGTTGTTTTCCGGAATTCGTCTCATCACCCGGCCGTCAGGGAAAACAACGGTAAAGGTGCGGTAAGGCGCATCGAAGCCCACGACGACGTAACCGTGACTAGCCAGATCCTCGGCGAGTGTCGAGTAATTCCACACTTCGAGAGAAGCCCCCGCCCTGATGATCACCACAGGGTACGATCGCTGCTGGGGTGACACGTCGGAGTTACGAATACTGTGCGCATTCACTTTCGACAGATCTCGCGTCAAAAACTTGGCGAGCAGCGGGCCGCGATCGCGTTCGACGACCGTTCGCAACGGGGCGGGCAGGTAGTCGCCCATCATCGCAGGTGATTGCCCAGCCGCCGCCGGGTACCAGATCCAGACAAGGAGTTCGCGTTTGGTTCCTGGCACGGGCGCCAGCGTGTCCAGCGTCTCATCGTTGGCCCAATCGTACAGCGCGCGGCCGACCGCGAATGGTCCCGTGGGTGTCGGCAACGTGACCTCGGTCCGGTACTCCAGCCAGAGCGACCCCAACAACGCCGCCACCCCGAGGACACCCAACATCGCCAATACCGCGAAGCCTTTGAATATCCGACGGACCAGCCGCGTTTCAGACATCGGCTACCACCAAGACAAAAGCGGCGAGAGGCATTGCCATTGGAAGGGAGGTACTCGGCTGCGCCATGGGTGAGACGTTCATCAGAGCCTCCGCGGAGCCCGACATTACAAACTACTTTACACTGTAAAGTATATACGAATTCTTGTCAAGGGGATCCGGAGTGAAGTGCATTCTTGAGACGGAATTGGACGAGTGCGGGCTAACGGTTGGCGTTCAGCGGCGCACCCGCGCGCGTCCGTTGCAATGCCGGGTTAGGCACCGTCAGCTCGGCGTGACAGCTTGCCAGATATTAGCGCGGCTATCGGGGCAACTATTGCGATAAGCAGCCATGATGCTGGGGGAACAACAACGAATACGAAAGCGGTCTTCGCCCTCGGGGGCCCCAAGGCAACATCTCCGTAGATGGCCAAAGAGCCGAACGTGAGAACCAGCATCACGCCATAGAGCGTCGCTCGGGTAAGAACCGACCAACGCTTCGAAACCACGTGGGCGAATACCAGGGCCATAAACGGGGAGAGCACCCAGATCGCGAAAAGTACCAGCAGGAGCCGGGAATCATTATGACGGCCTACATACAGCATTAAACCGACCGAGCCCCCGGCCCCCGCCAGAACCGCGATCAGCGCCGCTACGCGTAGGCGAGCAATCAACCCAGCCTCAGGCGTTCCGCGGCTCACTCTAGAGGTGATCTCACCGCGCCCGTTGATGCTCATTGATGCTCATTGATCTCTCCAGGTCCCTGACGCTAACCGTGAGGAGGCCGATTGCATTGACTTTACCCTTCAGGGTATTAGCAGTCGTAGCTGGTCTTTATCCAACGACCACCGTGTCGCTCACATGCAACGATGCCGCGCATTGCGCCGGGTATTGGCGAAAGATTGCGAGCGTCCTCTGAAAGAGTTCTGACGGCAATGACGTTCACGTTCGGGTCGGGCGGTTGCTGGGGCAGGTCAATCTGTAGCCGACGTTCTGTCTGTCGAAATTTCAATGATTGCCCTCCTGCGAGCATGTGCGCCGACATCACCTTCGTGTCCAGCCCAGATATCTCCAATGGCGACGACGGCCAATCGAAGATGTGGAGGAAGAGTCTCCCGCGTTTCGCTGTGGTTCGAACAGATTTCATGTTTTGCACTGGTCCGTACGTCGTCCCGTATATGGATTCGCCGTTAACCGCGAGCCAATCGCCGATGGCGCGGAGACGCTGTTGAAATTCCGGCTGGATCGAGCCATCGGGCTGAGGTCCAATGTTCAGCAGGAAGTTGCCGCCACGGCTCGCGACTTCCACCAGGCTCCGAATGAGAAACTCCGCCGACTTATATTCACGATCATTCGCGTTATATGCCCACGTCTTGTTTATGGTCATGCAGGTTTCCCACAACTGAAAATCTTCCGGCGGCGGGGTTACCCTCTTCATTTCTTGCCGAACGCCGGTATCGGTCGCCGCAAAACGCACTCCCTTGGTCGGGATCGCATTAGGGATGAACTGCTCCGGAGTTTGATAGTCTCCCGGCACGCCAATTCGATCGTTCACCAAAGTGGCAGGCTGCAGTTTCTGGATCAGCTCAAGGAAGCGATTGCCATCGTATTTCTCCTGGTGATGCAAACCGTCGAACCAGATCAAAGCGACCGGGCCGTATTTCGTCAGCTCGGTCAACTGGAGCCGCATATACTCGAGGTAAATGGGCCACTCGGGGCGTGCGGGCTCCCCGTTCCAATTTTCTTTCGCCAACTTCGCGGTGTCACGAAAGGCTGTGTGGTGCATATCGGGCGGGGAGTAGTAAAACCCAAGTGGCATACCTCTTCCTTGGCAAGCGTCCGCCAGTTGCCTGACAACGTCCTTCCCGTAGGGAGTATTCGTAATCTTGTAGTCGGTGTAGGAAGAGTCGAACATGCAAAAACCATCGTGGTGTTTAGTCGTGAACACCATGTATTGCTGTCCTGCGGCCCGAGCCAAATCAATGAAAGTATTC
>Ga0209011_1000043_pt1 | contig 85384 bp, 57 predicted proteins | sample BlaSpr_A8_OM1_M3_FD_187986 | JGI IMG/M metagenome (GOLD analysis project Ga0209011, IMG submission 187986) | Forest soil microbial communities from Thunder Bay, Ontario, Canada - Black Spruce, Ontario site 2_A8_OM1_M3 (SPAdes) (version 2) | ecosystem: Environmental > Terrestrial > Soil > Boreal...
TCGCTTATGCTAACAACCGAAGTCCTGATCGCTGACTTTAAGGAAGCGGACAAGACGGCCGCAGCTGGTGCAGGCGGTGGTATGGGCGGAATGTACTAAGTTCAGTTCAGCTCCGCTCTCCTTGTGCCGTGTCGGGTGATCGGTTTTTTTGGAGCCCGATGGGACCCATACCGCCGGTCTTTGTGCGTGTGTATATAGGAAGATTTTCTAGCGTACCGCGCTCCGCTCACACAGCAATGCGTGTAGGCTTCGGTCCCTACCGCCCCTGCCAAGACCTAACGAGATGTTGCGAGCGTGGTGCGCCTCGGACAAGTACATTGGTACGCTGAAAACAAAAGGGTCACCAGGTATCTAGGCCTCGGCGACGAGATGATGGGCTTAAAAACAGAGTCCCACCCTGTTGTCAGTATTCGCCATATTCGCCCGGGATAGCAGAGGGATTCACCCTTATTAGCTCTGCAGAAGAGCGGTTGGATTCTTCTTGGCAATCGTCAGGAGCCGTATTGCCGTGCTTTGCGGACGCTAAACGCTTGGTACAAGATAGCGAAGATCGCAGATTGGAAGAACTTTGCTGATGTCCGGAACAGTTGGAGGAATTCAGACGCCGTTGGGCGCTTTGTTGTTTTCGACATAAGCCATAACAGGTACGGGCTGATTGCCTCCATCAAATACAGATGGAGAATGGTCTACATCCGACGCATTCTGAGTCACGCTGAATACGACGAGAAGGAGTGGCAGAAATGAGGATTGCGGTACCCGAAAAATACACACTCGAAGTTGGCTCGCCAACACCAATAACATCCGAGCAGCAAAACAAACAGTACGTGGCCGTCTTGGACAAACTGGCAAGCAAAGATGATCCAACAAGTGAAGAAGAGAAGTATGCCGGAGTCCTGATGACCCTAATCGAAGCCTACGAAGAAGAGCATCATACCGTTCCTGACGTTTCTCCCGTTGAAGTTCTCCGCACGTTGATGGATGCCAATGATCTCCGCCAGAAAGATCTGGTACCAATCTTTGGTTCTGAAAGCATCGTGTCCGAAATTCTGCACAAGAAACGTGACCTCAACAAAACCCACATCGAGAAATTGAGTAAACGGTTCCACGTTTCCCCAGCGGTTTTTTTCTAGACGTGCACTGCTTTCATCCGGCGCGCTCCTTGGCATCGTTCCCATTTCGGGGGCCGCGCCTCTTATCTTTCAGTGCCTACCATAACTCTCCGTTTCTTCTTCGCCCTTGGGGAGAATCGCAAAGCCATAGCCCCGTGTACATGCCGTGTACCTTACTTAGGTGATTTAGGCGTTTTCAGCGTTTCTGCCGTTATGTAAAATCAATAAGTTACGTGTTTTCAATGTGGGGAATTGGTTCGATCCCCACCGCCCCTACCAATCTTCTTCGTTCGTAACACCTTATTAAGGTTTTTGACACCAATGAGGCGTTTGACACCAATTGCACTACTTTACGGCGTACTCTTCGATCCGCGCTGATCGGTTCTCCAGCATCGCGCTGTTGAGGGACCAGAGTCACAAGGAGCGCGGCGTGCAATGTAATGAAACCTGAACGTACAAGACGTGGTAGTTGTCCTCAAGCTCGCAAAATACTCTGAGCGAAGGGTGTAAACGGCAGGCGCCTCGAGTGTTAGGGACTTCGATTTCGCAAACAATTGCGATACTCTTCATGGCGGCGCATTCGGAGCTTTCGCCGTGTGCAGTTGACTGTGATTTTGCACTTGACACAGTGCGACATGATGTCGCATATTTATGAAGACCTACTCGATTTCCGAAGCGGCGAGGTTGTTAGGAGTCCATCGCGCAACCTTGCACAGATGGATCGGCGAAGGCGTAGTTCAGACACCAATTACTGCGGAAATCGCTGGCTCTCGGTTAAGGTACTGGACACAGGACGGCCTAATCAAATTGAAGCAATACAAGGTTGACCATTACCGGAAGAAGCCTCGAATGAAGCAAAGGGCCAAGAATATAAAATGACGTAGCGGAGCGCGTCAGTGTTACGAGCACCAACGCGCCCCTGACCAGAATCGCACGTCTGAGGTGCAACATGGCTGGAAAGAAGTTATCTACTTCTTCTTTAGTGCGCAACTCACCGCGCGCAGTGTTTCCGGCTCGCGTCTCTCCTGAGCCGGTTTCGGAACCGCCTCCATAGCTAAATTCATCTTCGTGTTTGTTTTCAGCTGTTTCTAGACATGTCACTCTTGGTGTATCTCGATAGCGTCGCAAACCGCCTGGATACACTTCGAAACAACTCCGTGTATGCAATGTAGGCATTCGAAGAGGGCACACAATGCTTACGTTGTCTGTTTACGTTGCATGGCGTAATAAGGCTGGCGATGGGTGAATGGAAAGCACCACTGAGTCTGCGAGTACGGCGACCTTTGCGAGCCAGCTTGGAGGAGTTTGCTGCCCGCGACAAACGAACACTCGGCAACCTCGGTGAAGTACTGCTGGAGTGGAGCTTCGAACAGCTACTGGTGGCGGGATCTACAGAGCGCTTGCTGAAGTACAAGATTAAGCCACGAATTCACCACACAAAAGAGAACTGAAGTTTTTGCCATGAACTCATTACGTCAATTCTTATGTCGACCGAGAATGAAGCACGGAATTTATAATGGAAGGTCGCCATTTCGAGCTGGCAAGGATATTCGGTTTGAGGTTATTTCGATTTTCCGGACCAGCAGTCCTAATTGTTGGGTATCGGAGGTAATTTGAGTTCACCCGCCGGAGCCGGATTTCTATCTGTTCCGTTGCGCGTAAGTGAAACTACGCTTGAAGTGCCGGTAGTATCTGCCACGGCTGACCAACGGCTGGAGATTCCGGACGACGTACTGCTCTCTCGTATTCAAGAAGGCGATAAGGAAGGTTTAAGTCACCTGTTTCGTCGTTATGCACGAATCGTGCGCAGCGTAGGAGAGAGAATTGTTCGGGACAAGGCCGAAGCCGAAGACGTAGTGCAGGAAACCTTCCTTTATATATTCCGTAAGGCTGGGGTCTATAACAGTTTGAAGTGTCCCGCCCGTTCCTGGATCCTGCAGGTGGGATACTCTCAGGCACTGCAACGCCGGAGACACCTTGTCTCGCGCGGCTTCTATCACTCGGTCGAGCTGGAGGGCAGTGGCGCGCAAGAATTGATTGATCCATTGGTGCCGGAATACGATGCTTCTCTGGAAGGCATTTTTGGAAGAGAAGGCTGGAAGAAAGTCCTCGAAAGTCTGAGTGAAGGTCAGCGAGAAACTCTGCGGATGCACTTCTTTGAGGGCCGTACATTTGCGACAATTTATAAGCGCCAGTGGACAGAGCTGGCTACATTCTTCGGTGTCGATTCAGGCGAAGTCATGAGGGATCAAGATCAGTTTGGGTTGCCAAGAACCCACCTGACGATGAAGAGCGCCGACGCCGATTCTGAAAAAGTCGTTCTTCCGCTACGTGCCCTCGGCAATCTTGAACTAGAGCAGACGAACCTTCTCACTCGTCTTGCTGCGATCTGGGGCGAAATTCCTATCTCTCTAGTAAAGCGTCTCAATCCCCAGGAATCGGTATACGGTTTGGTCGGACTTAAGGACTTTAGGTTATATCCACTTTTACGACCGGGTACGTTCGTGCAGATCGACCAGCAAGTTCGGAAGATCCAGCCGTTGCGGTGGCGCACAGAATACGATCGACCAATTTATTTTGTGGAGTCGCGCGAAGGCTACTATTGTTCGTGGTGCGAACTGCAGGGCGGACAGCTTTTGCTTCTTCCACATCCACTCTCACCGTGCGGAGTCAAACGCTTCACCTATGGCGTGGACGCGGACATCGTCGGTCGGGTCACAGGGATTGCCATGCGTATTGTGGAAGCGGAGACGGCGCCGCCTGCGAAATCTCCGGGCGGCGATCCAGGGCCTAAGATCTAGGAAACAGTGGGCAACTTGGCGCGAGATCGAGTTCCGTCGGGCGCACCATTCTACGCCAGCTCAACTGCTAATAGCCGACAATTTCTACTGGCTCTACTGGCAGTCCACACGAATACAAGGTGATCACTATTAACGAACTGCAGGAGCAGACACATTGCATGGCCGGAATTGTAGATGAGAATTTTCGGCGGCCACCGCTATTTCAAGCGCCTTCAGGCCATCTTCCCCGGTCACCCGAGGCGCGCGTTCCGTCAACATTGTGCGAACGAAATCCCGTACTTCGGCGAGGTAGGCATCCGCAAATCGGGTAAGGAAATGGTCCGCAAGAATCCGATTGCTCCCATGGGTGGTGAGGAAAGTTGCCGGCATCTGCTGGAGGCTGCCGACGAAGATCGACCCCTTTGATCCCACGATCTCAGTGCGCACATCGTAGCCGTACATTGCCTGTACGTAAGATTCAACGTTGCCGATAGCTCCTTGCGCGTATTTCAGGTTTACAACGCTGGCGACCACATCGCCGTACTGCGCGACCTCAGGGCGGATCGCCACGGTCGTATAGGCCTGAACTTCCATCACCTCATCCTGCATGAGCCAGCGAGCCAGATCGAAATCATGAATGGTGTTGTTGTAGAACAACATGCCGTTCAGATTGGATTGATAGGCGGCCAGCGGTGGCTCATCCTTGTCGCGTCCCACTGACTTAAAGATGACCGGTGTTCCGATTTCGCCTGCTGAGACACGTTTCATTGCCGTGGCATACGCAGGATCGTAGCGCCTCATAAAACCAATTTGCAGGCGGACGCGTGAGCGAGCCACCTGCTGCAAAGCGGCTTGCGCATCTCCAAGATTCGTGGCGATGGGTTTCTCACAAAGAATATCTTTGCCCGCTGCTGCTGCCACCGCAATGCCCTGGGCATGGAACTTGTCAGGAGTGGCGATTACGACGCAATCGATCCCCTTGTGTCCCAGCATATCTTCCAGACGGGCAAAGGAAAGCTCGATCTCAAGTTCATCGGCAACTTGACGCGCCCGGGCAGCGGAGACATCCGCCACTGCCAGCAGCTGTGCTTCGGGCACCAGCCGGCGCAGATTCTCCGCATGACGCTTGCCCATCTCGCCGACCCCGAGAACCCCTACTCCCAACTTGCGCATGTAAAACCTCCGGCGAAATCTTAGTGCTTTCACAAAAAGCAAACAACAAGTCGAGCCGAGCACTCTGGTAACTGAGATCTGGTGGTCGAGGACGTCGCTCACACTTGAAACGAAAGAACCAAGGCAACGACGGCAATCTTTTCACGAAGATAACCGCATCAAATTAGATTAATTTGCTAAGCATATTTAAAAAGTTGCTTACACCGCCAAATTGTTCAAACCGCTATTCAAAATAGAGAGCAAGCTCAACACAAAGCGCTTGACAAAAGCCTTGTGCTAAATTAAAAGCGCTTAGAAGGAAAAGCGTTTTGGAGGGGTTGCCAAACGCTTCTTTGCGGTTGTCGAGCCGCATCCGTGCGAAAAATTCATTGTAGCGGGCGCCGGTGCAGCCCGCTGAATTAGGCGGAATCCTGGTGAATTCTTCCGTGGCCGGGATTTGGATGCATTCTCATAACTGAACGAGGGAGAGAATCGACATGAGATTAAGAAGTCTTGCGTGCAAGATCGCAGAACACAAAATCGTTCGCCAGGGAACGTTCGGCTTGATTTTTTTGCTAATGCTGACACTGGCCCTACTCACTTCGGAGATGGTTTATGCCGGAGTGACCGCGAGCATCTCTGGAACAGTAATCGACGCCACTGGTGCAGCCGTCGTCGGCGCAACGGTAACTGCCACAAATGTGGATACTGGCATAACGACAACGCAGCCTACCAACGGGCAGGGGTATTACTCCTTCCAGTCTCTACCCCCTGGCAGGTATACGGTGGAGGTGCAACAGCAGGGGTTTAAGTCCTACCGGCAAACCGGGTTGGTTCTGGACGTGGACGCGGCACTGGTTGTCGACGCAAGCCTCCAGGTGGGGCAAAGCTCGGAAAAGATCGAAGTAACGAGCGACGCGCTGCACGTGGAGACTAGCAACACGCAAATGGGCGAGGTGATTGAAGGCAGCCGCATGACGAGCGTGCCTCTCCCGACTCGCAGCTACACGGATCTATTGGCGCTACAGCCAGGTGTTGTGTCGCAAGCATCGCAGATAAGCGGGGCTTATGCGGGTGCGTTCACTTCCGCCGGGTTTGCCTTGCCGCAGGTTTCCGGTGGGCTGAACTCCGGAGCGGTTTCCGTCAATGGCCAGCGGGAAGCGGCCAACGGATTCATCCTTAACGGAGTAAGTGTGCAAGAAACGGGTTTTTCCGGAGCCGGCGCGATCCCTAACCTCGACTCCATTGCTGAATTCCGCATCTTGACGAACAACTTCGACGCGGAATATGGAAATTACAGTGGCGGCCAGATTAACGTTATAACGAAGTCCGGAACCAATGAATGGCATGGCAATGTTTTCGAATTCTTGCGCAACACGTCACTGAACGCCCGCAACTTTTTTGACCCTGTAGACCAGAAGAGCGCTTTCGACCAGAACCAATTCGGCGGAACTTTTGGCGGCCCGATTAAGCACGATAAGATTTTTTTCTTCGCTGACTATCAGGGAAACCGCGCGACCATTGGAACGACGCAACAAATTTCAAACGTGCCTACGGACGCTTTAAAGAAAGGTGACTTGTCGTCGGTTGCCAGCAAGTTTTATGTCCAAGATTCCAAGGGCAATATAACGCCGCAGGTGGTTCAGGGGACGGCTTGGGCGCAGCAACTCACCCAACAACTCAGCGCACAGCTCGGCGGCAACGCGGTGAAAGCGGGAGAGGCTTACTATGTCCCCGGTTGTACGGCGAGTGGGTCCGGCAGCACGACCAAGTGTGTGTTTCCGACCCTCACCCTCAATCCCTCTGCGTTTTCCCCGATCTCCTCGAATTTGTTGCCTTATTTCTTGTCGCCGACGAAGCCGGACGGCACATTTACGACAAGCACGGGCCAGACCAACCTCACCGATAACATGTTCAGTGGTCGCGCGGATGCGAATACCAGGTGGGGTTTGCTTTCCGGTTACTATTACTTCGACAAGTTTGATAGGAAAGATCCCTACTGGGCATCCCCACAACCGTTGTTTCCTGGTTTCAATGTGGATGGTAAAGGCCAGACGCACAACGTTAATCTCGGAGATACGAAAACTTTCAGTTCGGCATCGGTCAATGAATTCCGCCTCTCCTTCTTCCGGTTGGACGTAACTCTTAACCAACCGCTCGGTGGCACAGGGAAGAAGCTCAGTGATTTAGGCTTTGCTTCCGGGGCAAGCCGGGGACCTGGCATCGCGGCTCTGGCACCGAGCGTGGAAGGTATTCCCGAGATTGATTTCAACAGCTTCACGATTGGTGTTCCGAGCCGCCCCAATCATCTGATCGAAAATATCTATCAGGTGTTGGACAATTACAGCAAGGTCGTTGGCACCCACACCATCAAAGTTGGATCGCAATATCATTACAACCAGCTTACAGAGAATTTGGTCAATGTCGCGAACGGGAACTTTGCGTTTTTGGGAACTGAAACCGGAAGCGACTTCGTGGACTTTCTGCTGGGCGCGCCAACGGTGTACACGCAAGGGCAGTCGTACCCTTCGTATGGAAGAAATTTTTACTTTGGTCTTTACGCGCAGGACAGCTGGCGCATCAATCCAAACCTGACGTTCAACTACGGAGTGCGTTACGACGTAAGCGCTCCATGGCATGAAAAATACAATGAAATTCAGACTCTTATCCCTGGGCTGCAGTCCGTTGTATTCCCGGGCTCACCGACCGGCTGGGTCTTTCCCGGCGACCCCAACGTTCCTCGCACGTTGGCTCCAACCCGCTGGAATAATTTTGCTCCGCGTCTCGGGCTGGCCTATTCCTTCGGAGAGCACGAAGGCATGATGGGCAAGCTTCTCGGTAAGCCTGGAACCACGAGTATCCGTGTGGGGTTTGGAATGTTCTGCACCGCCTTTGAGGGCGCCACCGATTTCAACGAAATTGGTGACGCTCCCTTTGGCAACTATACCAATCAGATCAATTCTACATTTGCGGCTCCGTTTACCAATCGGGCGACAGGCACATCCATTCCCAATCTTTTTCCGGCGCCCAGTCCGCCAAAGAATTTCTCGGCGAGCCATCCAGCAAACTTTCCGCCTTACGATACCTTGGCCAACTTCCTGAATGCGTTTGGCACCATCGGCAGCTCGCCGGGTTTCTATTACAAGAACCGGCTCCCGTACTCGGAGCACTACGAGTTATCGATTCAGCGGCAGGTGACAGGTTCGGATCTTTTGACCTTAAGCTATGTGGGAACTCAAGGACACCGGCTGTTGTCCTCGCTGGAATCAAATCCGGGCAATCCTGCTCTGTGTCTACAGTTACAGGTGCAAGGATGCGGTCCATTTGGCGAGAGCAATGTGTATACACTCTCCGATGGCACCCAGGTTTTTGGCACCCGCGCGCCCTTTGGCATCAATTTTGGGAGCAATCATTATTTCGCCGCGATTGCCAATTCAGCTTACAACTCCGCCCAGGTCAATTGGCGACATACCAGCGGCGGACTTCAGTTGCTCCTTGGCTATACGTTCAGCAAGGCGATTGACAATTCTTCCGGCTATGGCGAACAGATTAACCCCGTCAATCCGCGCATCACTCGCGGTCTATCGGCCTTCGATAGCACCCACAACTTTGTGGTGAGCTACAACTATATTCTGCCATTCGATAGGTTGGGCGGTCCAAAGCGTCTGACGACTGGATGGGCGCTCAGCGGAATTACCCGCTTTGCAACAGGGCTTCCGGTCACCTTGGTTGAGAATGACGACCGATCCCTACTGGGAACTTTCTCGGGTGGGCCAATCCCTCTCACGGTAGACACTCCTAATCTTGTTGCACCATTGAGATTTCTGGATCCTCGGAAAACTGGTTTGTATTTCGACCCCAATTCGTTTGCGCCCGTAAATCTTGGCAGTCAAGGCACTGCCAACCGCCGGTTCTTCCACGGGCCCGGGCTAAACAACTGGGACATGGCAATCAAAAAAGATACCCACATTAACGAACGCATGAGCTTCGAATTACGTTTCGAATTTTTCAATTTCTTCAACCATGCACAGTTCGTGACCCCCAGCGGCATACTGGGCGGCAGCTTCGGCCAGATCACGGCCGCGCTTCCCGGGAGAATCGGTCAATTCGGTGTAAAATTTAACTTTTAACGCTTGGCGCACACGCTTAACCGTGGTCAGGGAGGATCAAAACGGTCTTCGTTGGCCGCGCGATTCTAAACACAGCAATCCTTGCTAGCGCTCCGCCGGGATATGCCGCAGGTCCAACAAAGGTAGATATCTATGGGCAAGGAATCCGTGCTAGCCGCCACATTGGTGCGACCGGGTCATTACGAAGTGCGTGAGTTCCCGCTGCCGGAACCTGATCCCGGCTGCGTGCTCGTCAAAATGGAAATGTCCGGCATCTGTGGTACGGACAAACACACCTATCAAGGCTTCACCACGCAATATGGCGGACGCAAGCTGGAGTTCCCGATCATTCAGGGCCACGAAAACGTTGGCACCATCGCTGCCATCGGCGGCAAAGGCGAGTACGAAGATTTCGAGGGCCTTCCGCTTCAGGTCGGCGATCGCGTGGTGATCGGAGCGAACGTGTCCTGCGGCAACTGTTATTATTGCCGCCACGATTTTCCCTACTACTGTTGCGAGAACACTACCGACTACGGCAACAACCTGAGCGCCAGGAACGCCCCGCATCTTTTCGGCGGATGGTCGCAATACATCTATGTTCTTCCCGGCAGTTTTCTCGTAAAAGTACCGGAGGCCTTGCCATCGGAAGTGGCCGTGCTCACGGAGATTTTTGCTGTTACTGTCGGACTGGACCGCGCCAAACAAATGTCGGCCTTCCCCAATGAGTCCTTTCGATTCGACGACACCGTTGTGGTCCTCGGAGTTGGTCCGCTTGGTATGTGTTTTCTGATGAAGGCGCGGATGCTTGGGGCTGGCACAATCATTGCCTTCGATTTGTCCGGTTACCGGTTGAACTTTGCAAAGCGTCTTGGCGCCGATCATGTCGTCAATGCCGGGACGACCTGCAAGGCAGAACGTCTGCAAACTGTAAAGGATCTGACCCACGGCCGCGGGGCTGACGTGGTCATCGAATGCGCAGGTGTGCCAGAAGCCTTGCCGGAGGGGCTGGAAATGTTGCGGATAAGCGGGTTGCTTGTGGAAGCGGGCAATTTTTCCGATCTGGGGGAAATTTCTCTGAGTCCGCACCGCCACATATGCGCCAAAAACGCCAGAATACTTGGTGTGGGCGGAGAAGAGCCGGCCGCCTATGGTCCCAGCATGCGCCAGATGGCGCGTTATCTGAAACACTATCCTCTCCAGGAATTTGTGACCCATCGTTTCGGGTTGCGGGACGTCGAAGCAGCCATGCAAAAAGCCATGGATGCGGACTCGATGAAGGTGGTGCTGGAGCCTTGGCACTGAGCTTTTTGCGGCTTGCTGCTAATTACATTTTTTTGGAAAAGGGGAAGACCATGGGTACACGTGACAATCGCTTTCTTTTTGCCTGTGCGCCGGATAGTTGGGGCGTGTTGGATTATCCCGGACCGTCCTGGGAGCAATCCTACGAGCAAATGTTGGATGAAATGGTGGAAGCCGGCTATTCGGGCACGGAACTCGGCCCGTATGGTTTTTTTCCGACTGATCCGAAGATACTCGAGCCACAGCTCGAGAAGCGCAAGCTGAAGCTTCTGGGCTCTTTTGTACCGGTGAAGATGACAGATCCAGGTTCGGGCAAAGCGGTCATCGAGCGAATCCGCAAAGTGGGTAATCTTCTCGCCACCTTAAAAGCTCCCTTCCTGGTGATGGCGGATGACCAGTCTGCGGAGCGCAACGCTTTCTCGGGCCGAGTTTACGATCCCGGTTGCCCCACTCTCAGCGCAGAGCAGTGGAAGCATGTCGGCAAAATTGTAGCCGACGCGGAAAAAGTCGCCAACGAATTCGGCCTGGACCTTGTCTTTCATCCGCACGTCGCCACCTATGTGGAAACCCCCGAGGAGTGCGACCGCTTTTTCAATGCCACTGCACATACTAATGTCGGCCTCTGCCTGGACACCGGCCACTGCGTCTATGGTTTTGGCGACTCGGTGAAAGAAGCAGAGAAGTACAAAACCAAACTTCGCCTCGTCCACATTAAGGACTGCAATGTGAAGATTCTTGACGAAGCGCGCCGCAACCAATGGACTTTTGAGGAAGCCATTGAACACAGAGTCTTCACCGTCATCGGTCAAGGCAGTATTGATTTTCCCGCCTTCTTTCGCACCCTGCTGAAGAACGGCTATTCTGGCTGGTCAGTGGTCGAGCAGGATGTGAAGTTTGACGCCACCGAGATTCCCCCGAAGGAGAGCGTGGCAGCCAGCCTGAAATATCTGAAGGACGTTGTCAGCCAATTGGGAACCGCGGCAAAGGCCTGAGCTTTGCTCTCAATCTATGGGTCCTCTACGATTCACCGAAATCAAAGAGCTTCGGCCGAACCCGAAACCCACGCGTCTTATATGCGGCGTATAAGATCCCAACTCCTAACCACGCCAGGCCCGCATACTTGGTCCACGTCTGCAGGCTGATCAGCAATGCGAAGCAGAAGACCAATCCAAAGCCTGGCAACAGTGCATCGACGAAGAGATTCCTCTTGCCCGCCGCTTCTTTCGAAAACCAGAAGTGTCGCAGCGCCGCAAGATTCACGCCCATGAAAGCGAGTAACGCCCCGAAGGTTACAATCTCCGCCGATCGAACCCAGGGAATCGTCAGCGTGCCGATATATGCCAGTATCCCCACGATCCAGATGTTGTAGATTGGGATGCTTCGCTTCGGATTGAGAAAAGCGAATATTTTTTTGGGCAGAACGTCGTCCCGTCCCATGCTGTACAGCAATCGTGCTGCTCCCACATGGCCGGCCAGCCCGCACGCAATGCTGGAGACCAAGAGCATGATTCCATACGCCGCAAACAGAAGTGGCCCGCTTGCCAGCCGCGCTACGTCCATGAACGCAGTCTCCGGATTCTGCAGCGTTGTGTAGTCCGGCCAGACTCGTTGGGCCAGATAGACCTGCAGACCGCTGAACAGCCCCGTAAAAACGCACACCAGAACTGACGCAAGTAATACATTGCGCCTGGGATTCTTCACTTCCTCCGCGAGAATGGACACCCCATCGAATCCAATAAAAACCAGCGCGGCCAGTGACGTTCCGGCGGCCAGCGCTCGTAGGTTGAATGTTGCCGGATTGTAGATGGGTTCGATGGAGAGAAGTCCGGCAACCCTCTCGTGTAGCACGACGTAGCGGACTGCCTGGACCAGAAATGCCAGCGTAACCACTACCATGAACCCAAGAATTATTTCATTCGTGCGCGCCGTGAACTTGATTCCCTGCACGGTAAGGATGGTGATGAATCCGACCGCGAGCGCGGCTAGCAGCGCAAAAGGTACCTTAGGCGCCATCCGTTGAATCGCCAGCGCAGCATACAGCGCATTTTGAATTGGTTGAAAAAGGTATTCCAGAAACATTGCCCAGCCCACGACGAACCCCAAGTGGGGATTCAATCCCTTGCTGATGTAGGTATAAACCGAGCCGGCGGAAGGATACACGTTGGCCATCCGTCCAAAACTCACCGCCGTCACTGACATCGCCAGCATCGCCAGCAGAAGTGTGCTTACCGTGTGCCCGTGCGATAGCACTTGCGATTCACCGAACAGCGGCACCGCGGCAATCGGAGAGGTTAGAATAATTCCAAAATAAATCAGGTCCCAGAGGTTTAGGACGCGCCGCAGATGAGGTTTGTCCGGTGTTCCATTGCGGACTGGCCCTGTGCTTGTTTCCACCCTGCCCTCTTTCTTCGCCCAGGTCCGGAGAAAAACGCAACTGGCCAACCGGAGAATGCCGCCGTCCGCAAATGGGTTAAAAGAATACCTGTTCTTGGCCAGGGCCTCTTCGTATTTCTTCTAATCTGTTCAAATTGCCACCCTATCTTTCTTCCAGCAACAAACGCTGCATTTCGGTCTGGGCACAAATAATCGTTCACCCGCCTCCAAGTGTACCGCCCGCTCGCAATCTACTCTTCGCTTCTTCGGCACAATTCTAAAGTCAGCCAACCTGCCATAGAAAATCCAAGTTCTACACAGGGGGGAACAAGCCGCGCAGCAATTTCTCAATTGAGCAAGGAAGGATCGCTCGGGGAACATGTAAAGGCCGGTGGTAGACACCAGGCGCAATGCTTAGCATCAACAATCGGGATTTGGAATCTGGGTGTCGCGGATCAAACTATCCAGATCGTGGCAAGCGGTGATGAACTGGCGCAGAGTTCGGCGGGTTGCACCGAAGGAATCGAATTCTGGAATCGAGAGGCCCCCTTCCGTGGAGGCGTGCCGGAATTCGGCGAACTTCCTGGACAAAGTGTCCACAATTTTCGCATCCACTGGATCGTCGATGCGGGAGCGGACCTCTATATCGCTGGAATTGAAGCGAAGCTGCCAGGAGTAGGGAGGCGAAATAACGACGTCTCCGCCGATCAGTTCACTCCAGTGCATGTGATTGCGGAACGCTGCCGACAGCAGCCGGATGCGGTAGCCGCGCTCGCGGAAAATCTGATAGGTCTTCTTAAATACAGCCACGCCAGCCCACTCCAAGTATCCAGGATCAACGGTAATATTTTCCTTTTCCGCTACCAATTTCAACCAGTCATCGAGGCGGCCGACCATGATGGTGCACACTGGCCCCATGGTTGCAATTTCCTTGCCTTCACGCTCGCGTCGCGCCAGTCCGCGTTCCACGGCTTCGGCCACCGCGACGCACTGCGGCAACGTAAAGCAGACCGTAGCGTTGATACTAATGCCCTGGTAGGTGGCTTCCTCCATCGCGGGAATTCCAGCTTGCGTAGCGGGAATCTTGACGATCATATTGGGCCCAATGCGGCTGAATTCTTGGGCTTGGTCAATTATGGCTTGGGTGTTGCGATACAACCGCGGGTCGGTTTGTATCGAGAGCCTGCCGTTTCGGCCGCGGTGTTTCTCAAAAATAGGTGCTAAGAGCACGGCGCTCTTGGCGGAGATTTCGCGAACCAGCTGCCAGCCGATCTGATCCTCGGTGGCGGCAGGGTGCTCATCGATTAAGGTGCGAATATGATCCTTCCAGAGAGCAATTTCCTTCTTGAGGATCCCCACGACAATAACCGGGTTGCAGGTAGCGCCTACCGCACCGTGCTCGATCGAGTAGGACAGTTCCTGGATGGACGCGGAATCATTCCAGAGGCAAGTCGGAGTAGTCTGCGTCATCTTATGCAACGGACTGTTGTAAGTGACTGGTGCAGCGACTTGCGCCATGGATACCTCCTTTCACCGTCACTCGGGATAACCGTTCTGGCCTGAGGACGTTGCAACGAATTGCGAAGCCGCACATAGGAGATCGATCAATAATATCTTAGCGCTTTGACGACAATAAGTAAGCAGCAAGCAAGTCCACGCGGGATATTTGCGCATACTTTTTGAGATAATCCGGCATGAAAAGTCAATTGTAACAAGAAATGCACCCGAAGAATACAGTGTGTAGGCGGCCAATGTGACCCTAGGTGAGAAGGTGAGTTCAGAGCGCCGGGGCTCCGAACTTACTAGGGTACCGAAGCAAAGCCGAAAAACCCTTGACAATTGATGAATAGGCACACTATATGTGCTGCCAACATAAGCGCTTAGATAGCTCGCCCAAGATTTAGAGTGGGGCGTCACAGACCGGCGCCTTGGAACAATCTACAGCGGACCGCGGAGGAAGCCATCTTAGCTCAGAAGGCGAATGCAGGAAGAGTACAGTGAAAGGCAGGTGCCGCTGAGTTACACTCAGCACTGAATATATGACTGCGAAGAAAAGCGGAAAGCAATCCCGAAGCAAGGCACCGAGCATTTACGATGTGGCTCGCGAATCGGGGGTGTCGGTATTTACCGTGTCTGCGGTGGTAAACAAAAAAAGTCACGTGGGCAAGCGGTTGCGTGAGGACGTCGAAGCAGCGATCCGCAAGTTGCATTACCGACCCAATTTATTGGCGCGCAGCCTCGCCAAGCAGGAGACGCACACCATCGGGATGATCGTGACCGACATCTCCAATCCTTTTTTCCCCATGGTCGTACGCGGCGCAGAAGACGCGGCACAGAAGAATGGCTACAACCTGCTGCTATGCAACAGCGACGACAATGCGGAGAAAGAAGCCAACGCGCTGGAATTGCTGTTGTCAAAACGAGTGGATGGAATACTACTCACCAAGGCCGCAGCGGACTTCAACCCCGCTATGATGAGGATGATCTCCATGGCGAACATTCCTTTGGTGCTCGTCATGCGTACCTGTCCGAAGCTCACTAAAGATGCGGTTATCACCGACGACTACAAAGGCGCGTACGAAGCTGTCTGCCACCTAGCGCGAGCCGGACGGCAACGTATTGGTCTGATCGGAGGGCCGCGCAAGGTAAGCAATGGAAAAGCGCGTTGGCAAGGATTTCACGATGCGTTGCTGGCGAGCGGTTTGAGATACGATCCCGAATTGGTGATTGAAGGCGACTACCGGCTGGAGTCGGGCTACCGGGCGGGCCACGTGCTGCTCTCTCATCGACCGGACGGTATTTATGTGGCGAATTTTCTGATGACCGTAGGTCTACTGAAAGCTGCAGAAGAAATGGGACTGAAATGCCCCGAAGATTTTGGGCTGGTAAGCTTCGATGACTACCCTTGGCTGGGCATCTTTCATCCCAAACTGACTACGGTGGAATTGCCGAAATATCAACTTGGCTATGAAGCGGCGGAACTGGTGCTGCAGCGAATAGCAGGGAATCGCGAGAATGTGGGAGTTCGCAAGCTGCAGCCGGAACTTCGCGTGCGCGAATCCTGCGGGTTTGGATTGCACAACGGACGCGCAGCACTTGAAGCGCTGAGAACGGGAAGCTGAAGCTTACGCCGATTAGAAGAAGTTGCGTTCTTTCTCTCTAGCCCGCTCGTAATTCCCCCGCGCCACGCGCACGGATTCCACTTCTGAAACTTCGGCGATGGGAACATCCCACCAGGATTCATAGCCCGGAACACGAGGATCGACAGCCGTCTCAACCACCACCACGGAAGTGCGCGACTGTTTGCGGGCTTGCAGCAAAGCCTGTTTCAGTTCGTCACGGGTAGATACCTTTACGGAACTAGCGCCGAGGCTCGCGGCGTTAGCTGCGAAATCGACCGGCAGAACATCGCCGTCGTAGGCATTTCCGCGCCGGTAAACGTAGCTGGTGCCCATGCCGCGGTTTCCGCAAGCACGGCTCAAACCGCCGATGCTCGAAAATCCATGATTGTCGAGCAACACGATGTTGAGCTTATAACCTTCCTGCAGCGAAGTGACAATTTCCTGCGCCATCATCAAATAGGAGCCATCGCCCACCATCACGTAAACTTCGCGGTCGGGCGCAGCCATCTTGACGCCCAGACCGCCGGCAATTTCATATCCCATGCAAGAATAGCCGTACTCCAGGTGATAACCCTTGGGATCGCGGGTGCGCCAGAGTTTGTGAAGATCGCCTGGGAGGCTGCCGGCCGCACATACGACCACGTCTCGCGGAGCGGATATTTCATTGAGCGTCCCAATGATTTCGCCTTGGCTGATGGGTGGTCCGTGACGCAAGCCATAAATCCGGTCGACTTCATTTTCCCACTTTTCCCGATGGGCCTGAATTCGCGAAGCATAAGCAGAATCCACGTGGAAGTTTTGCAGCGCCGAAGATAGTTCCTCAATGGTGACACGAGCGTCGGCCACCAGCGCCAGCGCAGCGTGTTTGTAGGCATCGAATTCCGCCACATTGATATTGATGAATCGGGCGGCTGGATTTTGGAAGGCCGTTTTGGACGCGGAGGTGAAATCACTGTAGCGCGTACCGATTCCGATGATGAGATCGGCTTCCCGCGCGAGGATATTGGCTCCAGGGGTCCCGGTAACGCCAACCGCGCCGACCTCCTGCGCGTGATCATACGGGAGGGAGCCTTTGCCGGCTTGCGTTTCGCATACCGGAACGCCCGTCTTCGAAGCGAAGTTGGATAGCGTGGCGGTAGCTTCGGAGTAAAGCACGCCGCCTCCAGCCACGATAAGCGGGTGGCGAGATTCGCGAATCCATTGCGCCGCACGAGCCAGCAATTCACGGTCTGCGCGATTCCTGGGCACAGTCCACGTGTGCTTTTGGAGGAATTCCTCGGGGCAATCGAGAGCTTCCGCCTGGACATCCTGCGGCAAGCTGAGGGTGACAGCGCCGGTGTCCGCGGGAGAAGTGAGTACGCGCATCACTTCCGGCAGAGCAGTTAGGATTTGTTCCGGACGGTTGATCCTATCCCAATATCGCGATACCGGTTTGAAACAATCATTCACGGAGATATCTTGCGACGAGGGTGACTCGAGTTGCTGCAAGACGGGAGCCACATTTCTTCTGGCGAAAATATCGCCGGGTAGGAGGAGCACGGGAAGGCGGTTGATCGTCGCGGCGGCCGCGCCGGTGACCATGTTGGTGGCGCCGGGACCGATCGAAGTCGTACAAGCCAAGGTGCGCAAGCGATTGCTCATTTTCGCAAACGCCGCGGCAGTGTGCACCATGGCCTGTTCATTGCGGCACAAGAAATAACGGAGGCCGGTGTCCTGCTCTAGGGCTTGGCCGATTCCGGCGACGTTGCCATGCCCGAAAATGCCAAAACATCCCTCAAAAAAGCGAACCTCGCGACCGTCGCGGCTGGAATACTGGTTTTTCAAGAAAGCGACAATAGCTTGCGCAACAGTCATACGACGCTTCATTGGGTGGCACTCCTTAGAAAATCTCTATGATGGCGAAGTTTAAGCTGCTATTTCTACAACTATCCACGAACCAAGGGCACGCGCGGATCAGTCGCCGTCCACGTGGAGCGAATCCACGTATGCTGGGGATCTTCGGTGACCGCCATGGTGCGTGAAGTGCCGGCCAGGAAGTTGAGATAGTAGATATTGTACCCGGGACCGGCAACCACGGGATGATACCCATTTCGGACGAGGACGACGTCTCCGTCCTTGGCTCGAACGGTGAGCTCCTTTGAATGGTCCGCTGTGTAGAGATGCTGGAGCGCAAATCCTTCGGGCTCAGCGATTCGGTAATAATAAATTTCGTCGAGATCCACTTCGGCTGGAGGTGCATGAACGTCGTGTTTGTGCGGAGGGTAACTGGACCAATTTCCGCCGGGGGTGTAGACCTCCACTGCGATAAGCCGATCAGCGGGAAAACTGGAAGGAATCACATCCACGATCTGGCGCGAAACGTTGCCGCCACCACGAAGACTGCTGACAACATCGGCGGGTGTTACGAGCTTAGGCGCGAGTTTCGCCTGGGAAGGGGCCCGGCACTCGGCGATCTCACAGACCGTTTCCGCGGTAAACGTTACTTCGTGGCCGGCGGGCAAGTACAGCGTGAAAGGGAAGCCGTCAAAAACATTCTTGCGGGCCCCGATCGATCGTTTTCCATCGCCCCAGTCGGCGGCGCAGCGTCCACCGAGAATCACAAAAACAGCTTCTTCTGCCGTAGTGCCAGTGCGATAGAGTTCTCTCGGATTCAGGCGGCGCACGAAGAAGCTCATCCACTCCCAGCGAGCTTGTTGGCGAGGCAGATGCAGCATCTCCCCCGACTGTCCTTGGGGCAGTTTCTGCGACGAGACGACAACATCCTGTGGGGCCATGAGCACCTCCGCACCAGCTTCCGCCGCGCTCCAAATCGTAGTTAGAAACCACTCGATGCCATCGTCAAAGCGCTTTGGCAATGGCCGATTTTACAGCGCTGCCCGAAGCAAGTAAACCCGTAATGGACAGCGAGAGGTTTTGGTAAGAACGGTCAAAAACTCATACTTTCTGCCATTTATGCAAACCCGCTATCGGTTTTTGGCGTGGCGTCTCGGTATGACTAACCGCTTCGAGAATATGCCAAATGGTGCCGCGCATGTCAAAACAATTCCAGATGGATTGCGCGCCAGCGGACGTTGGCAAAAACAAGCATATTGGAGATTATTCGATGCTTCTCATCTTCAACACGAAACTCTGAATCTCACTCGACCGCTTGTAGAGACTTGCTTCCGAGCGCGCCAAGACTTCCTTGTGGCGCGCGAACATATTTTTCGCGTCGCCGGGCTTCCCCAAACGCGTGTACACCTGTCCCAACTTATAGAGCGGCTCAGGAAGATCCGGGTCGAGATTTATCGCTTTACTGTAATAAGGAATGGATTCCGGCAGTCGTTTTTGGAGTCGGTAGAGTTCTCCCCATTGGTAGGATGTTCTTGCGTCCTGCGGCTTTAATAGCGAGGCCCGTTGCAAAGCCGCCTTGGCCGGCGCGATGTTGGCCACATTGTCCTCTTCGTCGAGTTGATGAATCAATACGACAGCATAGTAATACTGCGCTGAAAAATTCTGGTGTGCTCTGGCTGCCAAGGTGGCAAGTTTCCCAGCAACCTCCGCGGCGCGTGCACCCGAGAACGTAAACGCCTCACCGAGAAAAAGGTATGCCGGTTCGAAACTCGGGTTGAGATCAACAGCCTTCAAAAATGCGGTCACGGACTCATCGTTTCTCCCGTTGATAAAATTCGCGGTGCCAAGTCCCAGGTAGATTCGGGCAGACTTTGGGAAACGCGTTGCGGCAGCCTCAAAAACCGTGAGGGCTGCAGAATTATTTTCGTGGAGAATCAGTTCCGCTCCCAGGTCGAAAGCGAATTTATCGCTTTCAGGGTCCAGCCGAACGGCTTCCTGGTAGTCATGAATGGCATCCAGATATTGGCCTTGCGCTTCTCTTATATCTCCCAGGAGGTTATGAATCTCGCCGCTATCCTTGGCCTTGCGCGCCGCTTCGGCAGCCGCAAGTGCGCCGCGGAGGTCCTTGATTTTGTCGAGCTTGAGAATTGCGATGTTGTACAGCGCGTCGTAGGAAGATGGATCGTTTGCAGTGGCCTGTTCAAAGACTTCGAGCGCTTGGGGGTATGCGCCGAATGCGGTGAGGATCGAGCCGATGCGCGTGGCTCTTTGATCCGGCGGGAGGAAGGTGTACGCCTTTTCTAGGAGCGCGATTGCTAATTCAGGCTGGTTTTCCCGAACTCGCACCAGCGCCAAAGCCGAAAGGCTCGCAATGTCTGCCGGGTCGAGCGCGGTGGCGCGCTCTAGTGCCCGCGACGCAGCTTCCCTATTTCCTTCGTCCAGGTTCAATGTTCCGGTTAGCCGAAACCAGGAAACGGCGGATTCTCCCGGCGGTGCGCTCATAGAGTTGAGAAGGGCTAAGGAACGCTTTCGATCACCGTTCCCAGCGAAAGCAACCGCGAGCTCATAGGCTATGGCTGGCGAGCGTTCCCGGCTAATGGCGCGTTCCAGGATGGGCTGCGACGCGGAATATTTGTGTTGGCTGTTCAGCAGCGCACCTAAGTTATACATGGCGCCAATATCGGCAGGGTCTAAACGCAAGGCGCGGCGAAATGCGATTTCCGCTTGCTCCGAATTCCCATGCTGCAGATAGGCGGCGCCCAAATTATTGAAGGCCTGCGGGCGTTTGGGGGCCAAGCGAGCAAATTCCTGAAACATGGTGAGCGCGCGGTCGTTGTTGCCGGCACGGCCGTAAGCAATTCCAAGCAGATTGTAAACCTCAGGATCGGAGGTGCCGCTACCGCGGTATTGCTCCAACAACCGGATCGCTTCCGCGGTCTGGCCTGCACCAAGAGCCTGCCGGGCACGGACGAGGTCTATTTGCGCAAACGTAATCGTTCCGCCGAAAAAAGTGAAGAAGAAGAGGGCGAGCGGAAGAAGATGCTTGTTTTTCAGCGTGAATCGTAGGGTCGCTAGTTCAAATTTAGCCCGGCGAATCATTCTTCCTCTTTAGATTTATTTATTCCTTTACGAAAACGTTGATAAATCGAACTTTGCGGCGCGCTGCTTCTTGCCCGGTAATCTGCAATCGGCTTGCTCAAAAACGAAAACGATAACACGGCGTTGGCTGGCGACAATCTCGCACCTTGTACGACGGCGACGGACTCCTCTTTTTGACCCTGTCTTCGATGCCGTGTCAAGTTCTCGTGTTGCACTTCAATCGCTCATGGTCACTCATTTTAAGCTAACTCTGCCTAGAGCGGCCACGTACCGCGAATTGAATTAAAGATGGAGTCTAAAACCCAGTCGATCAGCACAGGGAGCAGTCGCCCCCATCCGATGGCGCACGCCGGGAGCGCAGAACTTCGAAGCTGACAGGCCAGGCCGAGCGCCAGAGTGCGACGAGCGCAAGCCCAGGTGGCAGTAAGGCCGTCAACGGCGCGCCAAGCAATTCAACGTAAATAATTTGCAAAAGTGAATCCGAACGGAACGCTACAGCCGCCGGTAGGAGCGAGGCACTTAAGCTGCAAAGGATAAAGCTTGCTGGTCAACTAGCTCGCGGATAAAACTGAAGCTTCAATTGGTCTGTAACGTAGGCCTTCATTTTGCGCGCACTATCCAAAATGCTGAGCTCGCGGGTTTGGTCCAATTCCAGCATGACCCATCCGCCAAAACCAATATCGCGATAAAACTTTGCAATTGACGGAAAATCGACGACTCCTTTTCCGAGTTCCACGAAATCTCCAGTGGCCGTTTTTCCCAAGTAATCTGGACCGGGCAACTTCGGATCGAAATCTTTCCAGTGGCTTGCGGACAACCTTGAAGAATACTTTTTGACCGTCTGGAGCGCGTCAAGGCCAGCGGCGGTCAAATGCCCGACGTCCGCGCATAGTCGAACGTATTTCGGATCGGTTTCATCCAGAACCCGGAGAATCATCGGACCCGGAATGTCTCTTTCTGCGTGGAAGGCGATGGGCAAATCAAACTCTTCGAGTGAAATACGTCCGAGTTCATTTGCGGTAAGAATTGCCTGTTGCACATCTTTGGGCGTGCGCTGATACGGTTGCCCAGCGACTCCTTCGGGAGCATCCCAGCCAAGCGCAATATACTTCGCGTTCACAGTCTTGAGGAATCGGGCGAGCGAGCGAATCTTTGATCGCATCTCTTCCCGCTTCGCCACATCGTGCAAAAACAGGGCTTGGTAAACACCCATCAGGTGAACGCCTGTTCTCCGGGAGCGCTCGAGGAATTCAGCTGGTTTCTTTCCAAAAACGACTTCAAATTGAGTCTTACTGTTATCTGCTTCGGTGGCGCCGATACCTAAAGAAGCTATTGCTTCCGCGGCCCTCCAATAGGTGGCCATGGACGGAGCCGCCGAAAGCCAGGTGGTTGCCGCCATGCCGATTTTGAATTTTTGCGACTTGTCGTCGGCCAAGAGTGCGGGTCCACGGGTAAAGGCCAGCGCTCCAAGTGCACCGATCTGCAAAAATTGGCGACGCTCCATAGCCTACTTCCTCTTTTTTATTGCCTAAGTCTGCTGACCGAAGCCCGGGCAGTAGATCGGTGCTGGCCTTGGCCGCGTCGTTAGAAGTAAAACTTGAGCGCTAACTGCAGTTGGCGAGGCGTACTGCCTGGTCTGGTACTTGTAATCACGCCGAATCCCGGAACCGGCGAATTGTTGCCGGTATTTGTATTCCACTGCAGGTTCCCTGGACTTCCGAATTGGGGCTTGTTCCAAATATTAAATGCCTCAACGCGAAACTGGAACGACTTGCTCTCCGTGATCGGAATTTGTTTGAAGAGGGACATGTCCCAAACCGAGATTCCTGGTGTTCTCGGACCAGGTGTCGGGCTGCAATTCCCAAAGTGGAAAGCTGCGGGGGTCGCATAGCCGACTGGGTCCACCCATCCATTGAGCGACTGCTGAAAGTTAGCAGTAAACTTTCCCGTACAATCGGGACGATTGCCGCTATTGGCTCCGCTCGTATCGGACGTGATGCCAATCGTTAGGGGTTGGCCACTCGCATAGGTAACAATTCCATTAAATTGCCAACCGCCGAGAATTCTGCCGGGTACGCCGGATGGATTGAATGCATGTCCTTCACCAACCGGCAAAGCGTAGGTGAAGCTTGTAACGAGACGATGCGGAGTATCGTTGTCCCAGTAACCCCAGTCGAGGTTGCGTCGATACCGATCCTGTGTCCCGCGCAACCCGGCTTCAAAGTCGCTTGCTTGGCTCAACGCTTTGCTCCAAGTGTAGGCTACGTGGAAAACCAAGCCTCTCGACATTTTTTTGTCCAAGCTTACTTGGAGAGCGTTGTAAGTGGAATTCAAGCCGCTGTCGAGCCATTCAATAGTGGTGGGAGACCCATCGGAAACGAAAGTGGGAAATGGGATGACGGGGGCTGAGCCTGGCGTGATCAGATTTGGCTGGTTAACGTTCGTCAGACTCCAAAGATGCCGGCCACGATTCCAAACGTAATCTGTTTCGATCATCAGGGTCGGGGCCAGGGAATACTGCAAGCCGAAACTTCCTTGATAGATCGTGGACGGGACGATGTGCGAGTCAATGGCCCGGATGAACAGTTGGCTCACCGCAGCAATGTCCGTGATGCTTACAGGATTGAGGAAATTTGACGGAAAGCCATTCTGCAAGAAAATTCCCGGCGCTTGCGATGAGTTGCGGTTGAGTTGCGCGTCCACCAGGAACGGTGGATTCAAAGCCGACTGGCTCTCGCTTCCGTATCGGTAGTAGTTCTCGTAATACACACCGGCGCCAGTGCGAAGAATCAGCTTGGGAGTAATTTGGTAAGCGATTCCCAGGCGGGGCGCAAAGTGGTTTCGAGTTGGGTGAACTGTGGTGCGCTCGAAAGTCCCAGACGCGTTGGGCGCAACGGTAACCAGTCCGCCCTGTCCGCCGTTAGCAGTGGGATCGAAATTGGTGACGTGGTTGTCGCGCTCGATCAGCGGACTCGAGTACTCATAGCGAACTCCGTAATTGACAGTCAAGCGCTGCGTCGCTCGCCAAGTGTCACCAGCAAAGGCATTCAGGCCATTTCGGTAAACGTGTGCGACGTTTAGATTTTCGAGCTCTACGTGGTTCGGTAATCCCAGCAGGAAATCCGTGATTCCTTGGCCAGTATATTGCCCGCTAAAGCTCAAATTCCCGCGGTTGCAGCAAAGGTCCAGGAAATTGACTGCATCGCGCCGCAACTCCACGCCTGTCTTGATCGTGTGCGGGCCTTTCACGTACACCAGGGTGTCCTTCAATTGCCAAACTTGCGCAAATTGGTTTTGCGGCAGCCACATTGGACTTCCCAGCTGTGCAAACCCGGAAACATCGAATTCCGGAAGGCCCCCGGTAATACCGGGAAAATCCGGAATGCCCTTTAGTCCAAACTGGCTGTAAACGTTCTTGCCGAGGGGAACCTGTTGAGAATGAGAAGCGGCCCGGTTGAAGCTGAACTGCGCGTTGTTGACCAGGACAGGCTTGAAGACATGAACCCAAGACATCGTGACATTGGTGCCGCGATCAAGGTTGTTTCCGGAGGTAGAATCGGCCGTCCCGTCAGCGATGGGATTCGTTAGCGTAAAAATGCCAGGTTTGAACAAGCGTAGGTCATACACGACGAAGTGACCGAATACGCTGTCTGAATCGCTGAACTTATGATCGATGCGGGCGGCGGCCTCGTCGGAATCCCGCATATTTTTTACGGTAGTGGCATAGTTGTTCCCACTGAAGCTTCCAGCCACTCCTTCTTGGGACCGGTTTGTATTGGGTGTTGGATAAAGCGCGAAAATTAAAGCAGCTGTAGGATCAATGCAACTGCTCTTCATAACTCCGTTGTTTATGCAATTCGAGAATTGCGCTAGCGGGGCGATAGAAGGAGACGTGGGGACCTGGTCTGCCGGAAACTCTGTGAAGTTTCCCTGCCGCATTAATGGAGTTGGCACCGTCCCGATTATCGGCGCGGCCTGGCGGATGCGCGTGGCCTCCCAATTTATAAAGAAGAACGTGTTGTTTCGGCGGATAGGGCCGCCGAGGGTAAAGCCGAATTGATTCTGCTGGAATGGCAGGCTCTGGCCTGGGGGAGCAAAAAAGTCTTTGGCGTCGAGCTTATCGTTCCGGATGAACTCATAAACATCGCCGTGAAGCTGATTGGTGCCCGATTTGATGGCGGCATTGATCACACCTCCAGCACTCCGGCCGTATTCAACGTTGTAGTCGCGCGTTTGCAGCTTGAATTCGGCGAGCGAGTCTACGGCGGGCTGAACGCTTTGCGTGCTTTGATCCTGTTGGTTGGTTGTATAGGAATTATTGTCGGCGCCGTCCAGCGTGAAATTGTTCTGCGTTGAGCTATTCCCGTTGATGCTGAACGTACCCTCGGCTCTACTTACAAAACCTGGCGCGGGGTTTACGCCGGCGGTCAATAAGGACAGTTCATCGTAGCGCCGGCCGTTTAACGGCAAGTCCGCCACCTGCTGCGCATCTATCACATGACCCACATCCGCACCTTGCGTGTCCAGCAGGGGAGCGCTTTCCGTCACTTTTACTTCTTCTGCGGCGGAGCCCACTTCTAACGTGATATCAACGCCCTTGCGATCCTGCACATTGAGCGTGATATCACTCACTACTGCCTTCTTGAATCCGGAAGCTTCAACGGTGATGGAGTAAGTGCCCACGCGCAGGTACGGAAAGAGGTACGCGCCGTTTTCACCGGCGGAGATGGTTTGAGACTCGTTCGTCGCCAAATTCGTGACGGTTATGCGAGCGCCCTGCACAACTGCGCCGCTAGGGTCTTGCACCGTCCCGACGATGCTTGCGGTGTCCACCTGAGCCCGCAAAGCGGGGGCAAAGCCCAGAGCAACCAGCAATCCACATATGGAAATGAGCATTATGCTGCGGCAAAAAACGTGCATTCCGCCTCCTTAAGAACACCCCAAAGTCTTGTTGCTCACTGGGCCGTAAAACGTAACTAGCAGCATGCGCCCCATCGGTGAACTAATCGGTTATTCTAGTTTAGCGATTTCTATAACGAGTCAAAAAGCCCTGTCAAGTGTTTTTTTGAATAGATGGTAGAAATAAAAGGAATCAAAGCCATCTTTGGCGACTTCGTCCCCAAAACGGTTTGGCGCCCCTCCGCTAAACGGTTAGAACGAATTCACTTCATTGCAGTTATGACATGGGATCTACCTTGTACTTTTCTCTTTTCGGCGCGGACACTTCGCCACCGTGCTTGGTTCCCCTGCGAAGCTCTTTCCTGTGTTTGGCAGGGTGTTCCTGCGGACCTGTGATATACATCCATCGCTGTGGAAGCATAGCCCGGCGAAGACAAGTGCGGGCGCGCCGATAAGGAACGAATTCGGGGGTCAGAAATGTCTGAGTATGTGGATCGCCGGCATTTCCTAAGGTCCGTGGCCGCTGGCGGCACGGCTGCTTTTGCAGCGTGGCCTGTTTCCGGAATGGAGTTGGCTGCTCCGGGTGTATTGAAATTCTTTAACAAATCTCAAGCACTGCTCGTGGGAGCACTGGTCGAGCAACTCGTCCCGGCGGACGATTTTGCCGGGGCCACGGAAGCCGGCGTAGTCTCTTACATCGATACCGTCTTGGCGGGTCCGTTTGGGAAATTCTACAGAGACGTCTATGAAGCAGGGCTGCAGATAGTGGAGGACACCAGCCATAAACAATTTCAGCAGGCGTTTGTTTCTCTTCTGCCAGAGCAACAAGTGGTCGTTCTGAAAAAACTGGAGTCTGCGGACGCGACGGAATCACGCGGCTCGCAATTCTTCAAGCTGCTTTTGCAGCATACCTTGGAAGGCTACTACGGCGTAGTTCATCATTCTGGCGAGAAAGACGAGCACACCAGTTGGAAGATGCTCCATTTCGAAGGATAAACATGCCCCTGGAGAAAAAGGTGGATGCTATCGTCATTGGATCCGGCGCGGGAGGCGGAATTGTTGCTAAAGAGCTTGCCGAAGCCGGATTGCGGGTGGTGGTGTTTGAACGCGGCAAGCACTATTCGCCTGCGCATTTTAATCACAGCGAGCTCGAGTCCCAATACTCCGTACCCCCTGCGTACGGGCCCTCCGTCTATGCCAATCCCCGTACCTTTCGTTACCACGATCGCGAAATCGCGAGACGCGTATATCCAGGCATTGACGACCCTTATGGAAAAACAGCGGCTGCTGTAGGAGGTGCCACGGTAGCATATGGGGCCGCGGCTTGGAGGTTCAAGCGTGAAGATTTCAAGATGAAATCAACCTATGGGAGTCTGCCGGGAACATCCATTGAAGATTGGCCGATCAGCTACGATGACCTCGAGTCGTATTACGAAAAGGCCGAGTATGAGTTGGGCGTAGCTGGCTTGGCTGGCGCAGATCCGTTTGCGGAACCCAGGAAAAAACCGTTTCCGCTTCCCCCGCTTCCCCTCAACCTGCAAGGCGAGATCATGCGCGATGCCGGCCTGCGTCTGGGATGGCATCCCTTTCCTCCGCCGTTCGCTATTCTGACGAAACCTTATCAGGGCCGCATGGCATGCGTTCAGTGTGTGTGGTGCTTAGCGCACAACTGCGAAGTGAAAGCAAAATCTGGAACGCACGTCACCATGCTTCCCCGGGCGCTGCAAACGGGAAAATGCGAACTGCTGGCTAACACCTTCGTTACTCGCATCCTGGCAGATGCTAACGGCCGACCGGATGGCGTTCAGTATTTTGACGACAAGAAGCAAGGTCACGAACTACGCGCTAACTTGATTATTGTGGCCTGTTCGGCAACAGAATCTGCGCGGCTACTCTTGAATTCATCAAACCAATTTCATCCGCGCGGTTTGGGCAATTCATCGGGACAGGTGGGACGCAATCTAAATGACCACACGGGCGCCGATACCTTTGGACTCTTCGAGAACGAGATTCCACATGACAAAGGGCCTGGTCCCTCCATCGCTTTCAACGACTGGAATCACCCGCGCACCCGCGACATCCCGGGCGGCGGCTATATGTATAACTATTACTGCACGTTGCCGGTCGAATTTGCCTTTACTCGGCCGCCCGGCGAACCTGCCTGGGGCAAGGCTCACAAAGAATTTCAGCGTAAATATTTTCGGCGCTACATTCACATGGGCAGCAACTGCCAGGCTATTCCCCAAGAACAAAACTGTGTGGACCTGGATCCCAAGGTCCGCGATGCCTGGGGCGTGCCGGTTGCGCGCATCACGCATTCCTGGTGCAAGGTGGATTTTCAGATTGCCGACTTCGTGATGGATAAAGGCGAGCAACTGCTTAAAGAAGCGGGCGCCTTAAAAACTTGGCGCGGCGTGAACGGCCGGGGTGGTGTAGGCGACCACCAGAACGGCACCTGCCGAATGGGAGACGATCCGAAGACTTCGGTTGTAAATCGCTACTGCCAGAGTCACGATGCCGACAATTTGTTTGTCACGGATGGAAGCGTGCTGGTTACCGATGCTGGCTTCAACCCGTCTCTGACGATCCAGGCAGTCGCTTTCATGGCTTCCGATTACATCAAGAAACAGTGGGCGGGATCGGCTTGGCGCAGCGGCAAGCGCGGCTGACGTTTTCGTATCGCGAGAATAAGAACAAAATGTTGTCCTTGCGATTCGCAAAATTCTAGGATTGCAGCGCAGGAGGTTACGGCGTGGCTGGTGGGAGATATCTCATTCTTGCGGCTTGGCTCGGGATTTTCATCTACGGCTACCTCAACGCGATGTTGGGAATTGTCCTGCCGAATCTGGTGGAAAAACTAAAGCTGGGAAAAGCGCAAGCTGCGACTTTTTTCATGGTCATCTCGGTCGGCCTGCTGGTGTCCGCCGTTCCGGCCGGGCTAGCCATGGACGCGTTAGGCACCAAACGGGTGGTGTGTCTTGGCCTGTTTCTTGTCGCCGGCGCTTTTTGGGGGCTAAGCCTGGTCCGTTCGTCGAATACGTTATACGCGTTGGCGTTCGTTCTGGGTCTGGGCGGTTCGATGGTGGTGGCGGGTGAAAACACCGCGATGTCGCTGGTCAACAGCAGCCAGCGGGAAGTTGCGGCGAACCTATTGAACCTTTTCTTCGGGGTAGGCGCGTTCGTCGCTCCCTTTGTCGTTATGCCAGTATTGCGCCGACGCGGTTTTTCCGGCGTGCTAAAAGCTTCCAGCGGCTTGACGGTGCTGGCGTTTATTTTCCACCTGGCACTCTCATTTCCACAGCCTCTTTCGAGTCAAGGCTTCCCTCTGGCGCAAGCCGGCGCCTTGTTGGGACAGCCTCGGCTGTTACTTCTGATGTTTCTCGTCTTCTTGTACGTAGGAACGGAATTCTCGTTTTGGACGTGGACCGTAACTTTTTTTACGACAGAACGCGGCTACTCGCAAAAAGCTGCGTCGAGAATGATTTCTGCTTTCGCGTTGGCCATGATTGCGGGCCGCTGGGCCAGCCAGTGGACGCTGGTCGCACTCGGTCCGGAGCGCGTATTACTTTTTAGCGCGCTGGGGTCCGTCGTGTGTCTCGCGGGAATCTTCACTCTCCGCAACCGAGCGTTGACAGCGCTGTCCACACTGGGCGCGGGGTGGTTTATGGCTGCTATATTCCCAACCGCGTTGGGTCTTGCAGGTTCTTACTTTCCATCGCTGGTGGGCAGCGCCATCAGCCTGGTAACGACGGGCGGCTGGTTGGGGGCCATCGTCCTTCCTCCGGCCGTTGGATTTGTTGCCGAGCGACGTGGTGTCTCCCGCGGAGTCTTCGTTCCTGTCGGTTCTGCTCTACTGATGGTGGTGCCTCCCATTCTGCTTCGCATTTTGCGCTAAGATGAATACTCACACACCGAATCCATGTCTAGCCGCCCGCCAATTGCTCGTTTTGTTTTGCGCAGGGAGTTTCTAAGATCGCTGAGCATCGGTTGTCTCGCAATTCCAAACATTTTCTCTGGGAAAATCGCCAGCTCACTGTCGCATTTTGCGGGTGAGCCCAGAAACGAATCAGATCTCGGTCCTCGGTTTACTTCGATCCCAGCATCTCAGAGCGGCATAACTTGGCAACACGTAAATGGCAGGTCTCCCGAGTATTATCTTCCGGAAACGACTGGCGCTGGCTGCGCTTTCCTCGATTATGACAACGACGGCTGGATGGACATTTATCTGGTCAATAGCGGGCGTTGCGACTTTTATGATCCGCAACCTCCGCTTCGCAACGCGTTATATCGCAACAATCGCGACGGCACTTTTACCGATGCCACAGAAAAGGCTGGCGTAGCTGGTAACGGCTACGGGATGGGTGCGGCCGCGGCGGACTATGATGGCGATGGCTTCACGGATCTGTATGTCACGCAGTATGGTCGCAGCATTCTTTACCACAACAACGGAGACGGCACTTTTACCGATGTCACCGAAAAAGCCGGCGTCGGGGCTCCAGGCTGGGCTTCCAGCGCGGTGTGGTTTGACTACGACAACGACGGCAAACTGGACCTTTTTGTCTGCCGATTTGTTGACTTCCGTAAGGAGCTAAACAAATTCTGCGGGAACACCGCGACCGGAGATCGCTTTTATTGCGTTCCTCGCGTTTACGAACCGATGCCGAGCTGGCTTTTTCACAACAACGGCGATGGAACCTTCACCGACGTCAGCAAGGAGTCCGGAATCGCGCAATATCCGGGCAAGGCATGGGGAGCCGTGGCCTGCGACATCACCAATGATGGAAACATGGACCTCTTTGTCGCCAACGACACTGTCGCCAACTTTCTTTTCCTGAATCGCGGCAACGGAAAGTTTCTCGATATCGGCACTGAAGCCGGCGTGGCCTACAGCGCCGCAGGCAGCGCCAGGTCTGGCATGGGCGTGGACGCAGCGGATTATAACTCCGATGGCTGGCTCGATCTTTTTGTAACCAACGTCGATCGCGAAATGTATTCGTTGTATCGCAACAATCACGACAGAACGTTTGACGACCTGGCTCTTCCTAACAATATTGGGAAAACGACGGTAAAGATGAGCGGTTGGGGCGTGAAATTCTTTGACATCGACAACGATGGCAACCTCGATTTGTTTATCGCCAACGGCCATCCCGATGACAAAGTGGAAACGCGTGCGGGCGGAGTGAAGTATGCTGAGCCTCTCTTGCTCTTTCGAAATACAGGAGCCCGCTCCCAGCGAGTGTTTGAGAACATCAGTGAGAAATCCGGTCCCATTTTTCAGAAATCCTTTGCCAGTCGCGGTCTGGCGATCGGTGACTTTGATAACGATGGTGCAGTAGATGTTCTAGTGGCCGTTAACAATGGCGCACCAATATTGCTGCGCAATTCCTTCGCTGCGGGGAATCATTGGCTGGGGATTCGCCTCGTCGGGAAAAGGGCCAATCGCGATGCCATTGGCGCACGCATAGCCTGGCAAGCGGGCGACCTCACGCGGCAACAATCGAAAGTGGGCGGCGGGAGTTTCCTGTCGTCACATGATCCGCGCATGGTCTTGGGAATTGGTCAACGTGCCAAGATCGACTGGGTTCAAGTGAAGTGGCCGAGACCCAGCAGTCTTGTCGAACGCTTCACGGACTTACCTATCGACCGCTACGTCACGATCGAAGAGGGCACGGGAGCGAAGGTTCCCAACCATTCGTAACCCGCCGGGGTGAAAATCAGCTAAGGCCCTTTCCTTCGACGATGGAAATGTACCGGTCTATGGACAGATCCGTGTAGCGATCAATACGCAAAGACGGCCCTGGCCACCGAATCTCGAGCCAATCTAGTTTGGTTGCTGGTCCGACACCAAGGATGTGTCGCGGATCGTGAGCGGAGAGATAGCTTCCTCCGCCAGTCGCCTGGCGAGAATGTTTCTTCCCCCCCGCCGACCAGGTGAGGCGAGCTCCAATAGCGTCTCGATTGCAGCTCGTGCCTTGCAGTTTGACTCCCAGCCAATGGTTGCCCGCGCCCGAGCTGTTCTGAAGCAGGAGAGGGGCACCTCCATTGACACCAATGAGCACGTCAAGCCTTCCATCGTTGTCCATATCACCGATGGCAAGGCCGCGCGCCGAAAATTCCCTGGAAAACGCCGGGCCAGCATCCGCGCTGACATCGCGGAAATGCCCATTCTTCTGCTGGAACAAGAGCAGCGGCTCCCGGTATTTAACGCTTTGGGACCGTTGCCCGACCATATCGTCGGGGTGGCCGTTGGCAATTATCAGATCGACGTCTCCGTCATTATCGTAATCGAAGAAACGCAACCCCCAACCGCTCAGGAGCCGTGTGGCCTGAGCGATGGATTGTGATTGCGCGACGTCAACAAAAGTCCCGTTCTTCAGATTGCGATAGAGCGAAAATATTTCTTGGTCGATATTGGCTACAAAGAGATCCTGCCAGCCGTCGTTATCGAAGTCCGCAGAGTCGACTCCCATGCCGGACCGAACCTGGCCGCTCTCGCTGAAACCCACTTCGGCAGTCAGCGCGGTTTCCTCCCACTGGTTTCCGCCACGATTGACGAACAAAAAATTTTGAACGGTATCATTCGCAACGAACAGGTCCATTCGTCCATCATTGTTAATGTCGGTAGCCACAACGCCTAGGGCTTTGCCAAAAGATCTACCAATTGCGGTGCCATGCCCTACCTCCGCGAACGTGCCATCTCCGTTGTTGTGAAAGAGATAGCTTGCCGTCGGATGAAAAGCGCGCGGAATACAATAATATTTTTGTCCAGCGCCATTGTCGCCACACGAGAGTCGATCCTCAGGTAAGTAGCGGACAAAATTGCAGACGAAGAGGTCCAGGCGGCCGTCATTATCGAAGTCAAACCAGACCGCGCTGGTGGTCCAGCCGGGGATGTTGAGTCCGGCTCGGCGAGTGACATCGGTGAAGGTGCCGTCGCCATTGTTGTGGTAGAGCAACGAGCGGCCGCAGCCGGTGACAAACAGATCGGGGTAACCATCATTGTTATAGTCGCCGACGGCGACTCCCATGCCAAAGATTCCACCCTGCACCCCAGCCTTCTCGGTGACATCGGTAAACGTGCCATCGCGGTTATTCCTGTACAAGGCGTTGCGGATCGGCTGTTTTGGCTGGTAAAACTCGGACCGTCCGCTATTTACGAGATAGATGTCCATCCAACTATCGTTGTCATAATCGAGGAATGCACAACCAGGGCCGAGTGTCTCGGGAAGATATCTTTGCGGGGACATGGCATTCTCGTGAACCCACCCAATCCCGCTGGCGGACGAGGGGATTTCGCGGAAGAGAGGGGGAAGTACCGCCGCGCGACCAAGGGCGGCGAAACTGCCTGCAGACCATAGGAATTGACGTCTATTCATAAAGCCGATGCCGAGCTTTCCATTAGGCTCCATTGAAAACCGCTCGATTATTCAAACCTATTGCCAGGCACACGCTTGCAGCAGCTCCTGAAAAGGGTAAATGTCTGGCCGCTTTCGGCGCAATCCGAAAAATGGGCACAGTCCTGTCGGGAGGAGGTTGCCGATTTCTCCTGGTCTTGTCCATCACCACCTGGCCCTCGGAAGGATTCCTCGAAGAATGTGTTTCCACAAGAAAAGCTTTTATGGTAACGTTTGCACCACTCGGGGAACACCTGACTTTCAGATTCAGGATTGGGGGGGTACAAATGGGGTATTTCGTCCGTGGTCTAACGTCCGCCGTCGGCATTGTTCTAGCAGCGATCCTTTTACTATATCCGTCGTTGGCTTTCGCTCAAATCGACACAGGGTCGATCGTAGGCACTGTGACAGATGCGAGTAACGCGGCTATTCTTGGCGCGACCGTCACGCTTGAGAATAAGGCTACAAACGTGTCCGTCTCCGTCACAACAAACGAAGATGGCGCGTATCAATTCAGTGCGGTTATTCCCGGCGTCTATTCGGTGCGTGCCTCGGCACCGAATTTCCAAACTGCGGTGCACAACAATATACAGATCGACGTGCAATCGCGCCCTGCAGTGAACTTCAGCTTGAAAGTGGGATCATCGAGCGAGGTGGTTGAGGTTTCTTCCGTTACGCCCGTGCTCCAGACGGAGAGCGCCGATATCGGCGGAGTGGTGCAGGCCGAGCAAATTAATGACCTGCCACTCAACGGACGCCGCTATTCAGATCTGGCGCTCCTGGAGGCTGGTATTCAGCGCAACTATGTAAACCAGAACAACACCGCGCCGGACCGTTTCAGTTCGAACGGCAATTGGGAAACTCAGAATTACTTTTCCTTGGACGGGATCGACAACAACTCGGGGTCAACGAACTTGCAGGAGAGTAGCGTGCAAGTGATTCAGCCCCCGCCCGATGCTCTGCAAGAATTTCGCATCCAAACCCGAACCTATTCCTCTGAGTTCGGTACGTCCGCCGGTGCGGTAATCAACGCTAGCATCAAGTCCGGAACGAATGCGTTTCACGGTGACGTTTGGGAATACGTTCGAAACAATGTGTTCGATGCAAACTCGTACTTCAACAACCAGAACGGAGTTCCTCGCGGCCATTTTTCGCAGAATCAGTATGGTGCCACGATTGGCGGACCCATTGTGAAGAATAAGACTTTCTTCTTTGGAGACTTCCAATTCTTTACTAGCCGGAAAGCCACAACTGTCAATTCCACGGTCCCAACTCCCCTAATGAAAACGGGAAACTTCAGTGAACTTCCTTTCACAGGTTCTAGTGCAATTCCTCTGAACAGTTCACCGGTCGCCGGTCAGGCCGGATGTGTCAACCCGGCGACGAGGACGATTGCCAGTAATTGCATCGATCCGACAGCCGCCAAGTTGGTTGCGCTATTTCCCGCTCCCAACATTCCTGCCGCGGTGGCGGTAGAGGGCGTGCCGGGTTCATTTGCGGGACCAAACTACCAGTTCCAAACTGGGGTTCCAAACGATTCTCATTCCTTCGATGTGCGAATTGACCACAACCTCAACAACAGCAACCGTCTGTTTGGACGATTCAGCCAGTTCATCATAAGCAAGCAGGATCCACCCTGGACTAATAATCCAATCATCGCGGGCAATGGTGATTTTGCTACCGATTATCGTATTCACGAACGATCTGTTGCGTTGTCCTGGGATGATACGGTTCGATCGAACCTGTTGAACGAGTTGCGATTCGGATTCAATCGTGACTATGCGCACAGCGATCCTATCGGCGTGCAATTGGGCAGTTCCGCCGCTTCACAATACGGGCTCACTGGCATTCCCGCGGGGCCAAATACTGCCGGCCTGCCGCCTATCGAGATCAATGGATTAACGCGGCTTGGAACATCGCCGTGGCGTCCGCAGTTTCAGATTTCGCAGGTTTGGCAGATTTTGGACAACCTGAGCTGGCTCAAAGGCGCACACAGCTTTAAGTTTGGTTATGAGCATCGGCACTTCAGCAACAACTTCCTGGATATCCGAGCACCACAGGGCGAAATCGGCGTGAATGGCATCTATACGGCCAAAGGTGCATTTGGCCTCCCTGACTTCCTACTGGGCAATGTGGACTCGATTGTTTTCGTCACGCCTACCGTGGTGCACAATTATCAATACGGGAACAGTTTTTACGGGCAGGACACTTGGCGCGTGCGGAAAGACCTCACCATTACGTATGGCGTGCGCTACGAACTATTTACACCAAACCTCAACCACCAAAACCAGTTGTCCAACTTTACTCCGGCTAATGGCGGTGGGTTAGTCACGGTCGCCTCAGGCGCTTCGGGTTTGTTCAACCGATCCTTGATTCATCCCGACCGGAATGACTGGGCCCCACGCTTCGGATTCAGCTATCACCCCTGGGAAAGGGTTACCTTCCGCGGGGGATACGGCGTTTTTTATCAGCACTCGGTGAGAATCGGTTCGGAAAGCATTCTTGCGCTAAACCCGCCATTCGTGAATTCTTACAGTCTGAGTCAGTTTCAAGGCAGTTCCACAACCGAGTTCCAGCTGAAAGACGGGTTCCCGCTCGCGAAACTAACTTCCGGACCTCTCAACCTAGCCCAACTGCAGATTCGCGCACAGGATCCCAACCAGCGAACGAGCTACGTGGAGCAAGTCAGTTTCGGTCCAGAGTTTGAACTTGGCAACAATACGGCTTTGGACGTGAGCTATGTCGGCAACTTTGCAAGGAAAATGAATCGCTTGCGCAACGGGAACCAAGGCGTTTTCACCGGCACCTTCGACAGCAAAGGCAATCCGGTTGTTGTCTTCCCATATGCCAACTTGAACGATTCCGCTGGAAACCATGCATTTCTGGAACTTGCCACTAACGACGGGAACTCCAATTACAATGCGCTGCTTGTCTCGCTCAAGCGGCGTTTCGCGCACGGGATGGCATATGGCGTCAGCTATACGTGGAGTCACAACATTTCTGATTTCGTTGACAATCTGACGGGTGGTGCTTTCCCTCAAAACGCTTACAACTACGCGGCCGAGCGCGGCGATTCCATGTTTGACGTCCGACACCGCTTCGTCGCTAATCTCGTATACGAACTGCCCTTCGGAAAGGGTAGGAAGTACATGGACCAAGGTGGGGTTGCCAATGGTGTGCTGGGCGGCTGGCAGGTAAACGCAATTCTGGCCAAGCAAACCGGTGTCCCTGTCCAAATTAACGCTCCAGATTTTAGTGGAACCGGCAGTTTTAATCCTAGGCCCAATTGCATCGGTAATGCCAGGTCCGGCGCATCAAACGATCCACGCACCGGCGTATGGTTAAACCCGGCTGCGTTCGCCGTGGCCTCTGCGGGGCAATTCGGCAACTGTGGTGCTGGCAGATATCACGGGCCGGGATTCACTAACGTAGATTTTAGCGTCTTCAAGAGTTTTCCAGTTACAGAAACCATGCGCTTTGAATTCCGAGTAGAACTATTCAATGCTTTCAATCACCCCGCCTTTGGGAATCCTGCATCTTTCTTCCCGAGCGGGAATTTCGGGCAAATTTCATCCACCATCACTGACCCGCGTGAGCTTCAGTTTGCATTGAAGTTTTATTTTTAGTCGAGGCAAAATGCCCGCCGCTTCCGGATTCGACTCCAGCCCGGAAGCGGCCGGCATTTCCACCAAGGCAACGCTGGGAAACCTGTGCCCCTCTGAACTACTTTCAAGTGCCTAACGAGATGAGGTCATTGATGAAACGCATCGTTTTCGTAGGTCTATTTTTGCTACTAAATATGACGGTGTACGCACAAACCCCGTATGACTCGTCGATCAAGCCCAAGCTGAATTCTATCGAGCTGCCCATCAATCGCGGTTCATCCGGCGTGTGGCAGAGCCTAAAGAAACTGCACACGCGCGCCAGCCTGATTATGGTTACGGCTCATCCGGATGACGAGGACGGCGGCATGCTGACGTATGAGTCTCGCGGGCAAGGCGCGCGCGTAACGCTCCTGACGCTGAATCGCGGCGAAGGCGGCGCAAATGTCATGTCAGCGAATTATTTTGACGGCCTGGGCCTGGTGAGAACGGCAGAACTCCTGGCCGCCGACCGCTACTATGGAGTCGACCAATATTGGACCCGTGTGGTGGACTACGGTTTCTCAAAAACTAAGGCCGAATCAATTGCCAAATGGACGCACGATCGCGTGTTGTATGACGTAGTCCGTGTAGTGCGCATGACCAGACCTCTGGTGATTACTTCCGTGTTCGTGGGAGCACCTTCGGATGGGCATGGCAATCACCAGACGGCGGGGGCCGTGGCGCAGGAAGTATTCAAGGCAGCGGGCGACCCCCATGTATTCCCGGATCAGATTGCGGCAGGTTTGAAACCCTGGACTCCGCTGAAAGACTACGCCAGGACACCGTGGTTTGGGGAAGAGGACAAGACGCTGGCGGTAAACGTGGAAATTCCAGAGGGCGAATACGATCCGGTGCTGGGCATGTCGTACGCGCAAGTATCCCGCGAAGGGTTGGGTCAGCAGAAATCTCAGACCGGAGGAGGCATGATACCTAAGGCGGGGCCGATGACGAGCACCTACCATCGCTACGCATCACTTGTTCCCGCGGTAGATAAGGAGAAGTCGTTCTTTGACGGAATTGATATCTCGCTCATGGGCATTGCCACCCTGCCGAAAATCGGGAACGCGGAATTTCTGTTACCGGGACTGAAGCGCGTGAACGAATCCGTGGAAGGTGCCATTGCCCATTTTTCGGCTGCTAATCCTGAGAAAATTGCTCCACAACTTGCCGAAGGATGGAAAGAAACGACAAAACTCATTGCGCAGGCAAAAGCGAGCAACTTATCCGCGGATGACAAGTACAGCATCGTTTTCGAACTGGAAACGAAGCAAGCCCAATTCAATAACGCTCTGGCTGAGGCGCTGGGACTTTCTTTTGCCGCGGTGCTGGCGCCAGAGGTCGAGCCCAATCCGTTGTATGCGATGTTTATGGGTGACCCGGACACGACGCGCGTCATCGTTCCTGGCCAGAAAATTGGCATAAAAGTGCACGCCGTAAATCAGAGTTCTCTTCCGGTAACTTTGGAGCAAATCAAGATCGTAGCTTCTGACGGCAGGGACTGGGGGATCAAAAGTCCGGGTGAAGTGCGCGGAGAACTAGTCAATGAGAAGACTGTCGATTCACGCATCGATCTTACGGTACCGGGCGATGCCCAATACACGCGGCCGTATTTCACGCGCCCTGATATCGAGCAATCTTATTACGACATTATTGATACCAAATATCTGAACGAACCTCTGTCGCCGTATCCGCTCGAGGCATGGGCTGAATTCCGATTCAATGGTACGCCCATTCGCGTGGGTCAGGTGGTGCACTCGAGCAAACGAGTAAACGGATGGGGAGTAGTGCCGGAACCCTTAGTCACGGGACCAGCTCTATCCGTGAGCATCACCCCGAGAGGCGGAATCATACCCCTGAATGCCAAGGTGTTTGCAGTGAAAGCTACAGTGCGCAGCAATGTCAAAGGGCCCGCAAACGGGACAATTATGCTGGAGCTTCCGCCTAGGTGGACGAGCGTTCCAGCCTCCGCAGAGTTTTCGACCGCGGCGGATGGTGACGAACATTTCGTGACATTCCACGTAAAGCCCGCTGGCCTATCGAACAAGCCTTATCAGCTGACTGCTGTCGCGGCGATGGCGGGCAAGCAATTTAGAGAAGGATACGAAGTTACGGGATATCCTGGGTTGCGCCCCTATTATCTCTATCGCCCGGCCGTCCTTCGCACCACCGGTGTCGATGTAAAGGTGGCTGAGGGATTAAATGTCGGTTACATCATGGGAAGCGGCGACGATGTCCCGGGCTCGCTCGAGACGCTTGGGCTAGGAGTGAATTTTCTTACGCCCAGCGACGTGGCGACCGCTGATTTGTCCAAGTACAGCGTTATTCTCCTCGGCGTTCGCGCTTACGCGGCGCGCGACGAGTTGAAGACGTACAACGGGCGTTTGCTTGATTACGTGAAGAACGGGGGAGTAATGATCGTGCAGTACAACACGCCGGAATTCGATCATAACTTCGGCCCCTATCCATACGAGATGGGTTCGAATCCAGAAGAAGTTACTGACGAGGCCTCCAAGGTCGAGTTTCTTAACCCGAAAAATCCCGTCTTTCTCTGGCCCAACCAGATCACGCCACAGGACTTCGAAGGCTGGGTAGAAGAACGCGGTTCAAAGTTCTTGAAATCCTGGGATTCGCGCTACGAAGCGTTGCTGTCGACCCACGATGAAGGGCAGGAGCCACAGAATGGCGGTCTGGTGTATGCGCGATATGGAAAGGGCATTTATATTTACAACGCTTACGCCTTCTACCGGCAACTCCCCGAGGGAGTACCGGGGGCGTTTCGCCTCTTTGCAAATCTCGTAAGTCTCCCCAAGAACCCAAACGTTAAATGAGAGAACGCCGATCAAACGAGCAGCGGTTGAGGCTGGGTAACTTCTTCCAGGCGCACCGGCCTGCGTTCGTCGTATGATTTGCGCGCCGCCAGCCCCATCACCACGGCGATTCGTCCATCGATGCCTGATACCGGTGTGGGCTTATCTTCGAGCACTGCTTTGACAAACGCCCGCATCTCGGTGACGAAACTTTCCGCGTAACGGTCCATGAAGAAATTCATCGGCAGATCCCTCTGGACCGCCGAAGCAGTGCTTACGGTCGCCTGGTTGGCGTAGCGATTATCCGTCGCGATAGCACCCTTACTGCCTAAAATTTCGACCCGTTGATCATAACCGTAGACAGCCCTGCGGCTGTTGTCGATGGTGCCGATTATCCCGCTTTGGAACTGCAACACGATCACCGCGGTGTCCAGATCGCCCGCTTTTCCGATTTCCGGATCCACTCGCACGGCCGCCGCCGTGTACACGCTTTCGACCTCGTCACCGACGAGGAAGCGCGCCATATCAAAATCGTGGATGGTCATGTCCAGGAAGATGCCTCCGGAAATCTTGATGTAGGAGATCGGAGGAGGCGCGGGATCTCGGCTGATAATATGCATCAGGTGAGGTGCTCCAATCTCACCGCTCTTGACTGCATCCCGCACGCGTGCAAAATTCGCATCGAAGCGCCGGTTAAATCCTACCTGAAACTTAACTTTCGACTTTTCCACCGCCATCAACGCGCGGTCGATCCTCGCCAGACTATGGTCGATCGGTTTTTCGCAGAAAATATGCTTGCCCGCTTGCGCAGCGCGCACCACAAGATCGGCATGAGTATCGGTTGGGGAACAGATCAGCACTGCCTCAATTTTGGGGTCGGCTAGTATTTCCTCGCTGTCCTCAGCAACCTGCGCAATTCCGCAGCGTGCGGCAACTTCCTGGGCCGTGTCCCGGTTGATGTCCGTAATCGCGACGAGCCCAGCTTGTGGCAGCCGAAAGGCCAGGGTATCAGCGTGCAACTTTCCAATGCGTCCTGCGCCAATAATGCCGACCTGAAGCTTCTCCTTCAAACGAGTCTCCTCGGTGATATTTCAAGCCTAGTGGTGTTCAATCGATCGCAGTCTCGCCATCGTGTTTTCAAATAAACTTCTAACGGCAAGCTCAGGGAACCCGGATCGAGCAGTGGAAACGTTTGCATCCATTCCTATACCCGCCTCGTCGATTCTAAACTAATCCTTCTATTCCTGCCGTGGGCGTGCTGTGGAGTTTCGAACGATCAATTTCGCAGGAACTTTAATGGCGACCGCAGAATCTCGTCCCGACATCAGCTCAAGAAGACTCTCCATTGCCAGCGTTCCCATACGCCGCATTGGCTGTCGTACCGTGGTAATCGGTGGGTAGGTGTAGGAGGCAATAAACAGGTCGTCGAACCCGACCACGGAAATATCGTCCGGTACGCACAGGCCACTCACATGAATTCGGCGAAGAGCGCCCAAAGCCGTCATGTCGTTGTAGCAGAAAATTGCGGTAGGCGGATTCGCTAAGCGCAGCAGCGTCTCTACCGCGGCCATCCCCCCTTCCGATCGGCCGTCGCCATGGATGACTAATTCAGGAAGAAAGGGAAGGTCCGCGCGCTCCAAAGCAGCGCGATAGCCTGCCAATCGTTCCGTGTCGGACTGGTGCCCAAAGCGGTCTCCGACATAGGATATTCGCCGATGTCCCAATTGGATGAGGTGATTGGTGGCCTCCAGGCTTCCTTGCACATTGTCAATCATTACGGAGTGAACGAATTCACCGGGGTGTTGGTTATTGACAAGCACGATGGGGACTTTCATTTCCGAAAGCAGCGGTATGTACAAGGCGCCAACGCGGGACGAGGTAACCACAATGCCATCCACTCTCCTCTCGGCGAACGAATGCACAACCTTTCTTTCACGGTCTGGGTCGGCATTGGAGTTGCCGAGAAAGACAGAGTAACCGTGATCGTTACCGCATTCTTCGATGCCGTTCACTACCTCGCTCACGAATGGGTCGGCGATAGAGGTAACCACCACTCCAATCGTCTTGGTCCTCTGGGTGACCAATCCGCGGGCGATGGCGCTTGCGCGATAACCCGATTCCTGGGCGATGCGTTGTATTTTCTCCGTCGTCCGGCTGCTGATGAGGGAGCTGCGCTGTAAAGCTCGGGAAACCGTGGAGCAAGAGACGTTGGCGATCCGGGCGATATCTTTGATAGAAGTAGGCTTGTGCACAGGGTGTCGGTCTTCCGCATACGTTTGCGCGGGGCGAAGTACAATTTAGTTCGGCTGCCCCTTGCTGTCAATAGAACCTGCTCGACAGCGTAGCCGTTGCCGACAGGCTCAGCCGGCTAAGTAACCTAGAAATTCCGAGTCGCTTCCAGCCCAGCTTTCGCGGAGTTTCTCGGCAATGTCCCATTGCCCGATGATGGGATTTTCGAGCATGGCAAGCTGCGCGACGGGCCATGATTTTTCAAGCACCGCGCGAATTGCGGTGCGCTCGTAGCCCTTCACCGCCAGTACTAATCCGCGTACACTCTCTGGCAATCGACCGACCGGCGTAGGCTTCACGCCAGCTTTACTAACCAGGCAAGGCACCTCGATAATGTCTTCCGGAGCCAAGTCCTCGATGCAGCCCTCATTTCGCACATTCACGACCACTTTCCGCGTTTTTTCTGAGACGAGGCCGCTCATCACCTCCACCGCGATCCGGTGATAGCCGGTTGCGGCTTCGAAGGGATCGGGTTCGTCCTGCACGGCACGGAATGCCGAACCCGCTTCAGCTTCAATACGCAGGTAGGATGCGTTGCGCTGCATCAGATAGCGCCGATAAGTCTCCAGGCCCGCGCGCGGAGATTCCGATTGCAACTGCGCAAACAACTGAGCATTGAGTCGCAGCAATTCCTCGCCACGACTTGCTCCAGCACGCAACTGATTCTGATAGGCCTTCCGTTGGCTGTAATAAAAAAATAAATATTCCGAAGGAATAAGTTTCAGTGTGCGTATCAACAAGGGGTCAAATAGTTTCGCGTGGTACAGCTGCCGCAACCCTTCTTCATTCTCGAGGAGCGAAGCAGTAACATCTTGTCCCTTTACGATAACCCGGCGTACCCATCCCAGGTGATTGAGTCCCGCATAATCGCAATGCGTCTCATTGGGCGATGCGCCCAAAACATGCGCAATGCGGTGAAACAGCTCCGCTGGTGTATCGCAGATGCCCACGATTCGAAGCTTGGTGTATTGATTTAACGCTTGCGTGATCAGCCCGGCAGGATTGGTAAGATTGATAAACCAGGCGTGCGGCGCCATTCGCTCGACGACCCGCGCATGCGCTAGCGCTACCGGCACCGTCCGAAGAGCCATGGCCACTCCGCCGGGTCCAGTCGTCTCCTGTCCTGCGAGGCCCTGCTCGATAGCGATACGCTCGTCTTGCGCTCGCGCCGCCATACCGCCGATGCGCAGGCTGCTCACCACAAAATCGCAGCCATCCACGGCCGCTTCGAGCGAGTCCGCGGCCACGAGACGCATCTTCACTCCCAAACCGCGCGCAATCTCTTGCCCCAGTGCTGCCATCAATTCCGCTCGGCCACGATCGATATCGAAGAGTTGCAATTCACCGATCTGGAGCAGTGCTTGAGACTGCAGCAGTCCGTGGATCAGCAGCGGAGCACGCACGCCACCTCCGCCGATGAGGCTTACTTTGCGGTGCATATCGTCGATTCCAGTTCCTCTCTATTGGGGAAGCCCGAAATACCGCCCAGGGCTCGGGTGGATAACTCGCCACACACGGCGCCAACTCGCAGACACGTTCTCGCGTCATCTCCGCGCAACCACGCGTAAAGAAAGCCCGTGTCGAAGCAGTCTCCGGCTCCTGTGGTATCGACGGGCTCTATCCTGCCCGGTTTCTGGAAGATGATTTTACCGTCACTCAGAACAGCCGCACCACTGGCGCCTAGCTTAAGCGCTACGTTCTTCAAGCCAGCGCGCTGAAAAACTTCTAGCATCTTCTGCGGCTGCGTCTCGCCGGTCATCCGTGAAGCTTCGCTCTTGTTGGGAAAGAAAATATCTGCCTGGCGCAAGGCGGCCATGCTGCGCTTATCGGAGAGCCATTCAGGTTGCCACCCGACGTCGACCGAAATGCTGCGTCCATTCTTAACGAGCGCTTCAAACACTGTCGGCAGCGTAGAGGGATCAGGCGCGCAGGCCAGGTGCACATGCCTCGCACCAGAGAATTTTCCACTTTTAACGGTATCCAACAATAGACCGGGCAGTTCTCGATTCGCTCCCATGTATGTGAAATATGAGCGATCCGACGGGCCGGACACGCACACGGTAAAAGCGGTAGGCTCTTTGGAACTCAGATATACGCCGGAAGTAGCGACGCCATGCGCCTCCAATCTCTCTAGAATCCACCGACCGTCTTCCTCACCGACCGCGCCCAAGACGCCGGCTTTGATGCCGAGTTTCGCCAGACCGCAGGCGGTGATCGCAGCGCCTCCGCCCGCTTCTCGGCAGAATTCTTTGGCAACTGCCTCTTCGCCAGCTTGGGGCCAGGACGCAAAGCCGCTCATGACGAGGTCTATGAACAGATCGCCAACCACCAACACATCCAGTTGTCGGCCCTCACTCATGTCGCGGCCTCGGCTTGATTTCGCTCAAATGGCCATTCCGCGTGCACGCGAGCCCTCCAGAGATACGCTGCAATCCCCAAGCTGACCAGGACCAATCCCCAGAGAATAAATTTGAGGCCGCTGGCTGCCAGAATAAATCCCCATCCGGCGAAAGCAATAATGCTGGACACCGGATAAAACCACATCTGAAACGGTCGATGAATATCAGACCGATTCCGCCGTATCAATGTGACGGCCACAACCTGCGCCATAAATTGCACTAGAACTTGAATGACGATCAGGGCCGTGATCAAGTCCGCGAGATCTAGCAAGCTGGCGAGCGCGGAGGCAATTCCGAGGAATGCCACCGAAAACGAGGGGAAATTCTTAGTGGGATGAAGTCGGCCAAATATGGCGAAAAACCGCCCATCCGCCGCGGCCGCATAGGGCACCCGCGAATAACCCAGGAGCACCGCGAACAACGACGCAAAGGTGGTGAATAGAACTAAGCCAGTCATCACTTTCGCGACCGTGGCACCATAAAAGCGCTGCATCAAGTCGGACACAATAAAATTCGAGTGCATCGCTTCCCGCCAGGGAATAGCTCCGATGATCGATATGTTCATCGTCATATACAGAACCGCCACCAGCGCAATCGAAATTAAGATCGAGCGCGGAATCACATATTCCGGGCGCCGCACTTCGCCTGCAAAGAAGCACGCGTTGTTGTAGCCTCCATAGTCATACATGGCGATCAATGTGGCGCCGCCTAATCCGATAAAAAACTGCCTGGAGAGCGTGAACGCGTGGGGAGGGAAGTCCCAGACGCGGCTGAAGTGAAAATTTGAAAGACCCGCGGCCAAGACCGCCATGGCCGTGAATATCACTACTACCCACAAGAAAATGGACAGCTTTCCAACCGACCGGATATCGCGGTAAAGTAGTTTCGTAATCACCAGGCAAACTACTACTGCAACGAACTTGCCCTGCCACCAGCTCATGTTCGGCCAAAGAAACTTCGTATACTGGGCGAAGCCTACCGCCCCGGTTCCGATCGAAAGTGGCGCGAGGAATACTGTCTCCCAAATAAACAGGAAGCTCATTAGGCGGCCTAGACGCCGGGGACCGTATGCTTCTGAGAGATATCGATATGGTCCCCCGGTTCCCGGCATTGCTGCGCCGAGCTCTGCCCAGACGAGACCGTCGCAAATGGCCACCAGCGCACCTAACAACCAGCCCAGCATCGCCTGGGGACCGTTCATTGTGCTTATAATCAGTGGGATAGTCAGAAACGGCCCAACGCCGATCATCTCCAGCATGTTGGCTGAAATTGCTTCGAACAGGCCCAGTTGTCGCTGCAGGTGGGGAGTTTCGGCGGGCACGGGCGCGATTTTCTCACACGTTTGCATAAGTCCGCAACATAACCGAGTCACCCTGGATAGGAGGGCGATAGCGGGGCTGTGAAACTGGCGAATATCTTTTTAGCGCTGCAGCTTTTCGTAGCCGTGGGGATCCTCTACGCACAGGCGCCCCAGACCACACCACCTCCGGATTCCTTGGAACGCGCACTGCAACTCGCGCGATTACATCAGTACGCCGAAGCTCAGGCGGCCATCAAAAATGTTCCCGCACCCGCCGAAGCTGCGCCAAGAATTGCCTTTTTCCGATTGAAGGCCGCCATCGCTTCCGGACTGGGCCAAGCTAATGCTGCGGCCGAATATATGGAGGCCGCATCAAAATTGGCGCCGGAGAATTTGGATCTTCGCCTCGCCGCCGGCATCGCTAGGCTCGAAGCTCAGGTTAAGACTCACGTCGATCCGGCTACTACTCTTAAATCCTTACGGAACGCCGCCCTACCGCCCGATCGGGAAATTGAGATGCGTCTCCGCATGGCGGAGATTCTGAGCCATGCGGGATTGTATGCCGAAGCCGCGACGGACTTTGAAGCGGCGACCCGGCTGGCACCAGCCCGCACAGATCTATTCTTCAACCTTGCTTTGGCGCGTTTCCGCACCGGCCGATGGGATGCCGCCCTGGCGAGTGCTGAGCAGGCCAAGGCGCTTGAGGACAGCGGATCGCTGGAAAGTTTGCTCGGCGACATTCAGGAAAAGCGCGGAGATGCGCTAGCGGCCGTGCATAGTTATCAGGCCGCCGTTACCCTCGAGCCGAAAGAGGAGAGCCACCGTCTGGCGTTGGCTCTCGAGCTGCTCCGCCACCAAACATTCGATGGTGCGTTAGTTGTCCTGGAGCAGGCCGCCAATTTGTTTGCGCAATCTATTCGCGTGAAAATCCTTCTGGGTCTCACATACTATTTGGTTGATCGCTCGCCAGACGCCATCCACGCACTGCTCGAAGCCTCGCAGCTGGATCCCCAAGACGGAACCACCGCTCGCTACCTGGGTGAGATTACGCTCGGAGATACCGCGAACCCTGATCCAGCCGCGGTGACGCAACTCTGCGCGTTTGCCGACCAACAACCGAAAAATAAAACCGCCGACGCTTTCTGCGCCGGTGTACTCCTGCGTCTGGCGCGAGACGCTGGAGATGCATCGCGCAAGCCGGAAATTCTTCGCCGACTTCAACACGCTGTCCGCGTGGCGCCAGGCGAGCCAACTGCTCAATGCCAGTTCGGCAAAGCCCTGGAGTGGGCGGAGCAATGGCAGGAGGCGCGCACACACATGGAAGCGTGCGTTCGGTTAGACCCGGATTCTCCCGAGGGGCACTATCGTCTTTCTCGTATCTATCGCCATCTCGGCCTGACCCGCCTAGCCAGCCGACAAACGCTCCTTCAGCAGCAGGCCGCCCAACGCCAAAGCGAAGAAAGTGTCCGCCGCACGAACACGGTGACCAAGTTCCTGGTATTGCTCGAACACTGACACTCGCGGCCTCAACAGCAAAGGTGCGATCGATGGCAGCGCTGCACGAATTCGAAGTTTCTTACAAGTCGGATAATTTCAATTTTGTGTCGGCGCCCTTCCAAGTCTCGTTGAATTCACGCTCCACCCAGCCTGCGTCCGCGTCGCGCTTCTGAACCTTCAGGGCATTCATCAAGCCGAAGAGAGAACGAGGATTACGAGGATTGCGAAGGAGATCGTCGCGAAAGACCTGCTCAGCATCGTTCGTCTTGCCCGCCGCAAGCAGCGCCGCGCCGAGAGATTCACGAACCGGGTAATACCAATCTGCCGGCTCGTCATAATTCAGCGCATCCTGCATCACCACGGCTTTGCGCCAGTGTGAGATGGCCTCTTCTCGTTGCCCGCGAGCAGCGGCGATGCGTGCATCTGCGACTTCCAGAGCCAGGCCGAACACATCCCTGGCGGTATTGAGCCCACCGAAATTTGCGTCGGCTGCGAAAGCGGATGCCTCTGTAGAAAGCAGTTCTCGCTCGGTCACGGCTTTGGCTGCCTCGCCTCGCGCGGCGAAAGCCAGTGCGCGGGAATAACGCCACATCGCGTGAGTTCCCTGGAGGTCCTTTGGCGGGTCGGCCCTATTCAGGATGGAGTCCCATTTTGCGAAACGTGCGTCCACCCAGAGCGGCGTGAAGATGAAACTTTCCAGCATCGCCATCTTGGCGTGTGGCTCAAGGCGCTTCGCCAATCCATCTGCGGCTGCCTTGGCCTCTTCGTACCGCCCTGCCATGGACGCGGCCGCGGCCAGAAAGTGCTCGTTGTGGCTGTGATACATCAAGTCGTAGATGCTGCCTTCCTTTACTGCTTTCTGCGCGTAGACACGGTCGATTTGCGCTGCTTCGGCATTATTCTTTGCAGCGGCGGCGTAATCGCCGGTACGAATATAAATGTGCGCCGGCATGTGTACCAGGTGCCCGGCCCGCGGCACCAGGGTGTCCAGCCGGTGTGCGCTTGGGAGCGCACGCTCCGGGTGTGGCGAGGCCTCCACCGCGTGAATGTAATAGTGATTGGCCCCGGCGTGCTGCGGGTCGCGCTGCATTACGGACTCCAGCACCCGCACGATTTCTTCGGTCCCTTCCGCGGACTTGCCGTCATGCGTCCATAATTTCCAGGGGTTCAAGTCCATCAAACTTTCTGCGTAGAAAGTGGCGGCGTCCAGGTCGTCCGGATATTTCTGAGAGAGCTGCTTCATAGCCGCAGCATAATCGCGCGAGAGCTTCTTGTAATCGGGCGCAGCGTCTCCGGAATAGCGTACCGCGAGCGCCGCCACGTAATCCTTCTCCGCTTGCGCAGCATGCTCGGCGAACTTTTGTGCCTTCGTGATCGTTTCGAACGCGAGCTTCTCCCGCTCGGCGTCCACATCCATGTTGTAGTTGGGTCCTAAAGCCATGGCGATGCCCCAAAGCGGCATCGGTGAAGACGAATCAAGCTCCGCGGCACGCTGGAATGCTCGCGCGGCCTCTTCGTGATTGAAGCCGTAAAGCAAGGTGACGCCTTGATCGAAGAAATCCTGCGCCTCCCGGCTCGTCGTCTGGATGGCGTGATGCTGCCGTCCTACCGTCGTGAGCGAGAGGTCCGGAGGTGGCTCTGCGGGTTTCTTGGATTGTGCCGCCGCATGCAGGAAAAAACTGCAGATGAGAAGCAAACACGCTGAAACAAAACGCATGAAAACCTCGCATTGTGAAATACAAGGAATATCTGTTCGTGCCATGGTAATTGTCCAACGGCACGAAATTATATAACTCAACGCGCGAGTGCGTGGGAAAGAAAATCGGACCGCTAGGAGTGGTTGCTACGCGGCATGAGGTACTTCGCTCATGAGCGCGAGAAGGTTGCCTTCGGTGTCGCGAAAAAAAGTCATCCACAGATCATGCTGAGGCATGCGGGTGAGAAGGTGTGGCTGGTCTTCGAATTTCGCGCCAGCGGACTTGAGCCGCTGGAAGGCCGCTTGGATGTCGCCCACCTGAAAATACAAAATGGAACTCGGATGATCAAATTCCGGCTTCTCGGCCTTGTCGAGCATCAGGCGGACGCCGCCGCAATCGAAAAAGCTCAACTGGCCAGCGCGAAAGAGGTGCCGCAATCCAAGGACGTCGCGATAGAATGCGGTGGCGCGATCGACGTCATGAGCGTTGATGGCGATTTGTCCGATCCGCGCGAGGGCCGAATTGTCCTGGCTGTTCATGGTCCAGTGACCTCCATGAGAAAAGTTGTTAGCATAGCTAACTATATTTCATGAGCGAACGCAAGCGCAAAGTATCCCCCAACGCTACAGCCTACCGGATCGCGGACCTGCTACATTCAGCGGCCATTCATCTGCTGCGAAGGGTGCGAGCGCGGGACCGCAGCATGGGGATCGGCCCGGCACAGCTTTCAGCGCTTTCCGTGCTTGTGTTCGCAGGGCCGCGCTCGCTAGGGGAGCTGGCGGAGGCGGAGCAGGTGCGGCCTCCCACCATGAGCCGGATTGTTACGGGGCTGGTGCGCGCGGGCCTGGTGCGCCGAAAAGAAACGGATGACAAGCGGCGAATGCGCCTCGAGGCCACGGCGAAGGGAACGAGGATTTTGCGCGCAGGGCGGCGACGCAGGGTGGAGTTGCTGGCCCAGGCTCTAGAGACATTGACGAAGAGTGAGTTGCAGGATGCTGCTGTCCTGGCTCAGTTTATGCAAAAGCTGACTGGCAAGTTATAGCGCCGGCATAATCTCGTTTTCTACGACTGCCTCTGCTTAAGGGTTTTAGCTTGACAGCTGATTGTTCTTAAGAACAGACTTTCCTCTCGTTTCCCGCTCGGTTCGTTCACCGCGGACCGCCTTGGCGGGAGGGCCTTCAGATTAGCTTCCAAGAAAAAGACATACGAGTTTTATGTTGTTGTGTTTTAACCAATCTCGCAGGGGCCATGATTTACGGGGTCACTTTCTGAACTTGCTTTATTTAAGCTCGGGACGATCAACGTTAAGGAGGACGATCCAATGAAGCGAATCTTTACATTTGTTGTGTTTGCCGCCGCCGCCGCATCCCTTGCCTTAGGCCAGATGGGTGAGAAACAAGAAAAAGCCACGGGCAGTGGAAAAGCCAGCGTCGAGCAATCGTTGAAAAAATTGGAACATGAGTGGGTGGACGCGACCGTCAAGATGGACACTGCGACCTTGGACCGCATCTTGGCCGACGACTGGGTTGCCCAGGGTCCTATGGGTCCGGCCAGCAAGGCGGAAGTCCTGGCAGACATCAAATCAGGGAACGAAAAGCTCGAGTCTATAAATCTCGGGGATATGAAAGTACGTGTTTTCGGAGACACCGCCGTGGTGCTTGGTAGCGACGATGAAAAAAGCTCCTACAAAGGCAAAGACACCAGTGGGCACTATCTCTGGATGGATGTTTTTGTAAAACGCAATGGGCACTGGCAGGCTGTAGCTTCCAACAGCACAGTCGTCAATAAATAGAGATTTGACTGGGGGCCTCGAAGCGCTACTAGCGCGGTTGGGCTGAGAGTCTTCGGGGTCCTTCGCTTCTTCCGCGAGCAGTTCCTTCGCGGTCATTCTTGCAAATAGCTGCGTCTCAGTTCACGCCAGACACGCCGAACGTGTAGAGGAAGTCCGGCCGCGCATCTCCCCGCTCATCGGAGACCGGCACATAGAAAGTCACTGGAGCGGTTCCGCTTCCAGGCACTTGAAAATAATAGTCAGGTATGGTTATGAAGCCTGTTCCCAGCCCGTTCACGCACGGCAGATTGTATAACGCCCCAGGAAACGCATTATATTCTCTGCAAGTTTGGTAGTGCACTCCGTCGGCATTCACGACTTCCAGCACCGGAAGCAGGGAATTCGGCGCCGCGGCTGGAGAAAATCGTTGTTGCTTGGCGCATAGACCAAGACCAGGGATCCAGGTACCGCGCTCATGGTGTACATATCCACGTCCGGTCCCGCCGAACTGGGATTGCTGAAAGGACTTATGGAGGCAATCAGAGAAATGTTCGACAGCGGTATCGCGTGCGCGATCGTGTCGTTGCGTGACATCTGGCCGCGATCCTGCACCGTTAAAATTAATTGCTGCGAAGCTGTTTGATGTAGCGTTCCCGGATTGCTATCGGAGCTACAGAATAGGCAGCTGTGTGACACTTCACAATTCGTACGTACCAACTTTTGAAACGGCAAAATTCTTACGGACGACCTTTTAGCACTGGAAAAATCAGAAACGTCTGGAAACCAACGTCACGAGGTGGCACAACAGGTGCGCAAACTAAAAGGTGAATCAGCCGGCAAGCTAGCCATCAGGGGCGGCAAAGCGCTGCGGAGCAAACCTTTTCCCGCTTGGCCCGTTTATTCGCAGCGGGAAGCGCAAGCGTTGAAGCAGGTCCTGACCAGCCGCAACTGGGGCGGCTATCCGTTTCCGAACGCCAGAGCGGATAGGTTTGCGCGAAAGTTTGCGCAGGTTCACGGCGCGAAGTATGGGATGACGGTAGCCAACGGGACGATCGCGATTGAAGTAGCCTTGAAAGCGATTGGTATCAAGCCTGGCGATGAAGTCATTGTGCCGGCGTATACATGGGAAGGGACAGTCGGACCGGTTCTCCTGCTGAATGCCGTACCGGTCTTTGTGGACATCGATCCGGAGACCTACTGCCTGGATTCAAAAAAGATTGAACAGGCAATAACACCCAAGACGCGGGCCATACTGCCGGTGCACCTGGCCATGCGCTTTGCGGACCTGGATGAAATTATGCGCATCGCCCGCGCATGCAATATCGCGGTGATCGAGGATTGCGCACACGCTCACGGCGGAAGTTGGCGTAACAAGGGTGCGGGCGCCACCGGGGATCTCGGCTGTTTCAGCTTTCAATCGAGCAAGCTCATGACCGCCGGCGAAGGCGGCGCGCTCATCACCAGCGATCTTGAATATTTTGAACGCGCACAATCCTACGTCAATTGCGGCCGCGCGAGTGCCACGGATAAGTTTCGCCAGCGACTTATCGGCTTCAACTATCGAATCACGGAATTCCAAGCGGCCATCCTCGAAGCGCAACTCGAACGGCTCGAGGAGCAAACAAAGGTGCGCCAACGGAACATGGAGCACTTCGAGAAGCGATTACGCGGAACACCGGGTTTGAGTTTTCTGAAGCCCGATGCGCGGAATTCGCGTATCGCCGCATACCAATATGTTTTCAAGTATCTGCCGGAGCACTTTGCGGGGATTCCGCGTTCGGCATTTCTCGCCGCTCTGGAGATGGAAGGTATCCCGTGCGACGGCCTGTTTTACGAGCCGGTCTATCGCAGCGCGTTATTTCCATTGGACCCCCGGGATTATCCGGCGCTTAGCTGGGGACGGCCCGAGCCTCTGAACCTCAAGACCATGTACCGTTGTCCGGTTTCGGAGCGCGCGGCGTATAAGGAAGCGGTGTGGCTGCCGCACCATATTTTCCTGGGCAGCCGAAAAGATGCGGAGGATATTGCCGCTGCGGTCCTCAAGATTTGTGAGAATATGGATGAGCTGCAGGGTTTGCAGCATCCAGCGATCGATAAAAAAAGCATGAGCCGCGCGGAGCGGCCGCGGATTGAGAAGCGGCAGTATTGAAGTGATGACTTTCGAGTAGATAACGATAACTACTCCCACCCCTTGTTTTTTGTAAGCGCAGATTCAAAAGGGGTTCAGAATGCACCAAAATTGTGCAAGGCCAAATTTTGCCCTGGAAAATCTGAGAGCAGTGTTATCAGACGAGAGAAAAACAGATTCAGAACTTCGGCGTGACAGACAGACCCACATTACGCAGATTTACCTAGATGGAAGCCTAAGAGCGTGTAACAAAACCCTCTCAAGACCCGCAAGCCAACCCTGAAGCCGGTGCGCCGCGGTTATCTTCCGGCTTACCCACAATCCACGAAGTGACCTGATTCAGCATTGTGAGTGCTGTGGCGATTTAATGCCAGATTTGTGCATGCCCAGGGCAGAATCTCCGACATGAGCAAGGTCGGCTGTGTGGGACACTCGACGAACGGCTCCGCGTGACACCTACCACCGGAGTTGTCAAACGCCAGTCATACAGCTTAACCAGCCGCCGACGATGAGGCCGCGGCGTGCATCGGTTGCGTCTTGGCGCCCTTGATCAGGAGCCACAACATGATCGCGATCTCTCCGAGTTGGGCGGGGAACGCGATGTTAGAGAACGATCACAAGATTCAGGTGCGCATGGGCAGTCGTAAGAGAACGCGTGCAGTCAGAATTTACGATGTAGGTGCCCGGAACATTCACTGGTGCTCGTTGGGAAAATAGGAATTGCGTAACCTGCGCTGTTCCCAAAGGAGGAGCGCTACCCATGCGACCGCTTCTGATTTGCGCATCCTCTGCGTGCATCTTCCCGAAATCGCGCCGAGTGATCCACCTTGAGTTTTCTGTCACCGAGCTAGCTACCTCCAGGATTGGAGTGATGCGACAGGATCTGGTGGTTTGCTCCTGTGGGGAGAGTTGAGTTGTTTGCATTTTGAAACGGGATACGTAGCCAAACCGTAAGAACGTGGAATTTCCGCTCTGTTGTTCTTTATTGCGATACGTACACTTTTGGACAGTACAAACACTTACAAAGTCCGATACTGGAATCTTGAAGCTGTTAGAAAGGTACTCACGTTTAAGGGCAAATCCAGACAATAGAGAAGATAAGGTGGGGTGACGGTTACCTTTCTGGGTCGACGGTTTCTTTTTTTGTGGGGGGAACGTGCGGCGATAGGGCTCGTTCGGGGAAGGGAACCCGGTCCAAACTGATACGCCATCGGGCAGCAAATCTTCTGCCACCTGCTTTGTTGTCAATAACTTATGGCGTCTGAATATGGCTTCCAGATTGCCCATGCGTATATGGAGCAATTTCCCCTGAGCGAGAATTGAAGCGATGACAACCTTGAGACAGACAAGCGTAAAACAGAAAAGCAATCAGATCGCTAGCGTAAGCGGCCAAGAAAATTTGTGGGCCAGCTTCCGGCGTGCGGAAAGGCGGGAATGGTGGTTATGGTTGTCGGCCATCGCAGTGACGCTATTGCTAACGGCGGGAGTGATCTCTTTTATCGTTCCGGAGCTTCGGTCGGGAGAAAATTCCATTGCCTGGCTGCAGTTTCCGCAGGCCATGCGCGGGCTGGTGGCGGTGGTGCTGCTATTCGACATCTACACAATCTATCAGCAATGGCAGATTCACCGGATACGTCGAGAGCTGTTCAAGCGGGAAGAGTTATTCCGTCTGATCAGTGAGAATGCGGCGGACATGATCGCGGTCGTGGATATGGAGGGACATAGGATCTACAACAGTCTTTCCTACCAACGAGTTTTAGGATACTCGCCGCAAGAACTACAGGCTTCGGAGTCTTCAGCGCAAATCCATCCCGACGACCGCCTCAAAGTAAAACAATCGGCCGAAGAAGCGCGCGCGAGCGGTATTGGCGGAACGCTAGAATTTCGGATGAGTCATAAGGATGGAACCTGGCGGTATTTGGAATCAAAAGCGAGCGTAATACGTGATTCTAAGGGCGTACCGGAAAAATTTGTCATCGTGAGTCGCGACGTTACGGAGCGCAAGCAGGTTTTGGACGCACTGCGGTTGTCCGATGCCGGCTTCCGCTCGGTAGTAGATAACGCGCCTTATGGAATATATCGGGTGGACGCCGCAGGACGGTTGCTAAGAACGAATCCGGCGCTGCAGAAGATGCTGGGCTACGACACCGCTGAGGAATTGCTGGGTTCTAATTTGGAAAAAGTGTTCAAGGTTCCAGCGGAATTTCAGCAGTTCAGTGGGCTATTGATAGGCATCGAAGACTTCAAAGATGTGGAGCTGGAATGGAAACGGAAGGACGGGAGACCCATCACGGTGCGGTGCAGCGGGCGGAGAGTCGATGACGAAGGCGGGGAAGCGACGTACTTCGAAATGTTTGCCGAAGATATAACGGACAAGCGGATTTTGGAAAAGCAGTTGCGGATGGCCGGAAAAATGGAAGCGGTGGGGCGGCTATCCGGAGGAATCGCGCATGATTTCAACAATCTGTTGGGAGTGATCATCGGCTATAGCGACGTACTCAAGCGCGCTTTGGGAGTCAACAATCCTCTGACCGAGCATGCAGTGGAGATTGAGAAAGCAGGGCAGCGAGCGGCGGGGTTGACGCGGCAACTGCTGGCGTTTAGCCGGCAACAGATCCTGACGCCCACGGTCTTGAACCTCAACGACCTGGTTACGGACATGGCGAAGATGCTGCCGCGCTTGATTGGAGAGGACATCGCGGTGAGCATAGAGATGGCGCCCCAGTTAAAGACCGTGCGGGCCGATCGTAATCAGATCGAGCAAGTGATTCTAAACCTGGCGGTGAATGCGCGGGATGCCATGCCGCAAGGCGGCAAACTGAGAATTGACACGAAAAATATAACACTGGATGACTTATATGTACGCGTTCATCCCGGAGCGAGAGTAGGCGAGTACGTGTGGCTAGCGGTGACTGATTCTGGTACAGGTATGAACGCGGAAACGCTGGCTCACATTTTCGAGCCTTTTTTCACGACCAAGGAAATTGGCAAGGGCACCGGATTGGGACTAGCCACGGTGTATGGAGTGGTGAAACAAAGTGGTGGATACATTTGGGTTGATAGCGACCTTGGTAAAGGAGCTTCGTTTCAGATATTTCTACCTTGTGTCCAAGAAACAGCCGCGCCGCTTGCGACAAGTCCACAGGTGGTGGAAAATCTGCGAGGAACGGAGACCATATTACTTGCTGAAGACGCAGACGCGTTACGCAAGCTAGCCGTAACTTTTCTTGAGACGCATGGTTTTCGCGTGTTGCCAGCGCCGGACGCCGAATCGGCATTGAAATTAGCGGCAGCGCATTCCGGGACGATTCACATGTTGGTTACCGACGTGGTGATGCCGGGTGAAAATGGCCGCGTGTTGGCCGAGACTTTACTTACGAGGTATCCCGCAATGAAAGTGCTGTACATCTCGGGATACACGGACTCCTTCATTGCAGGACATGGAGTATTGGAAGCGGGATGCCATCTGCTCCATAAACCATTCACAGAAAACGAGCTTATTCAGAAAGTTCGCGAAGTCTTAGCTACTAGAAGTGAAAGCAAGCAAGGTAAACCCGAGCTCGTGCTTACCGGTACGCAGCCGACGAAAGAGACATAGGAGTTTACGCATGGCAAGAATACTTGTCGTAGATGATGATGAAGCCATGAGACGCCTGCTGCGGCTAAATCTGTCCGAGGACCACGAAGTTTTCGATACGGGAGAGCCGGAACAGGGCTTGGCGTTAGCACTGGAGCACAAACCAGACGCGATACTGTTGGATTTGCGCATGCCGGGATATTCGGGATTTGAACTTTGTAAGACGTTCACCTCGTTCAGCTCGACACAGCTGATTCCCGTGTTCATCGTCAGCGGTGAGGGCGGAGAGAAGACCAAGGAATTCTGCCGCGACCTGGGCGCCACAGGATACTTCGAAAAGCCGGTGGATTTTGCGGCGTTAAAAGCCTCGTTGGCAGAATCTTTGAAAACGCGACGAAAAGAACGACGAAAAGAAATACGCGTACGCTTGCGGGTGCCGATTAAATTGAGCGGGCAAGACGCGACCGGAAAATCCTTCGAGATCATGACGACCAGCGAAAATGTCAGCAAGAGCGGCTTTTTTTGTGCGTGCAGCGCAGTTCTCGCCATAGGCTCCATCGTGGATGTGTCTCTGATATCGACTACCCAAGAGCACGTCGGAAAAGCGCGCGTCGTGCGCTCTGATTCCACCGATACGCAGTACCCGCGCTATGGGTGCTTCTTCGTCGAGAAGACTGGGAGTTGGGTTCTGCAATAGCCCGGCTAAGAGCAGCCTTCTTTTTAATCCTCGATACTGACCTCAAGTTGTAGAAATTGACCTTGCCGCTCGAGCGCTGTGCGGCACTCCAATAATTCTGGCCACGCGGCCCGGCTATCCACTACAATCCCCACGCTCTATTTCTGTGTGCTCAACAAAGCTGGCGTCATCCGACGTGCGGCCGAAAAACGGCGCGAGCATTTGAAAGGAAGAATGAAACTCAATCCCTATCTCTTAAGAAGCACGGTAGTGGCAGCCTTAGGCGGGCTACTCTTTGGATTTGATACGGCGGTAATCGCGGGAACCACGCATGCGTTAACCGAAACTTTTCATCTGTCGCCGGCCGCTTTGGGGATGACGGTGGCCGCGGCGCTTTGGGGAACGATCATCGGCGCGATGACTGCTGGGATCCCCGGAGACAAATATGGACGTCGCGATAGTTTGCGCGTCATGGCGGTGTTGTACCTGGTTTCAGCTTTGGGATGCGCTTTTGCGTGGAACTGGACGGCGCTGGTAATTTTTCGTTTTATCGGCGGGCTGGGCATTGGAGGTTCGTCGGTGCTGGGGCCCATGTATATCGCGGAGATTGCGCCCGCCAAATGGCGGGGCAGGCTGGTGGGCTTTTTCCAATTCAATGTGGTTTTCGGGATTTTACTCGCATATTTCTCCAACTACATCATGGGCCTTCAGCACTTCGGACTCACGGAGTGGAGATGGAAGCTGGGAATCGCGGCAATTCCGGCGGCGTTCTTCTTTATTTTGCTCTTCGGAATACCGCGCAGCCCCCGCTGGCTGGTGAAGAAACAGCGAATTGATGAGGCCCGAGAAGTGCTTCGCATGATTGGAGAAGAGAACTACGAGCAGGAATTGCAGGAGATCGTAACGTCGATTGACGCGGAGCACGCCGCAAATGATTCACTTTTCTCGTGGAAATATCGCTTACCGATTTTTCTAGCGGTTTCGATCGGCATGTTTAACCAGTTGTCCGGCATCAACGCCATTTTGTATTACCTGAATGATATTTTTGCGTATGCGGGCTTCAATAAGGTGTCCTCGGACTTGCAAGCGGTGGCGATTGGGGCGACGAACCTGCTGTTTACGATGATCGCCATGACGGTTATTGACCGAATCGGGCGCAAGACACTGTTGCTGATAGGGTCCGTTGGCACCGCGGCGTGCTTGGCTGGAGTAGCAGCGATTTTTTTCACGGGGCGGCACCAGAATCTCCTGGTATGGCTGCTGGTGGGCTACATTGCGTTCTTTGCGTTTTCGCAAGGCGCAGTAATTTGGGTATTTATCAGCGAAGTTTTTCCGAATCGGGTGAGGGCTAAAGGGCAAAGTCTGGGGAGTTTTGCGCATTGGTTCATGAACGCGCTTATTTCGGGAATTTTTCCGCTGCTGGCGTCGTCTTCCGGCGGTTACCCTTTTGTATTTTTTGCGGCGATGATGGTCTTGCAGTTTTTTGTGGTGTTGTTCGTGTACCCGGAGACCAAAGGGGTGTCACTCGAAAAGATGCAAAGAAAGCTGGGCATCGCTTGAGCGAAGATTGTTTTAGGTGGCCGAGTTTGGCGCGGCCAGAGATGCGCGCGCTTCAGGTTCTCGCTACTTGGTGACTTTGGCAATGAACACGGAGTACGGTTCCATCGGGAGCGCGTCGGTCATCCCGGGTAATGGGGAATGAAAGTCTGTCAGGAGGACAGATAGTTTGGGAGCGGTAAAACCCGATGGAGCGAGGTTAAGCTGAACCTTCTGGGGTTGGCCGGACATGTTAAGCACGACGAGGACGGCTTGGTCTTTGTAACGGCGAAGGTAGGTGAGCACATGGGGATCGTCTTCATTGAGCGGGCTATAGTCACCCTCCAGTAGCGCCGGCTCTTTGTGTCGCAGTGCTAGGAGCTGCCGATAAAAACTGAGAACGGAATTCGGGTCTTTCATTTCGGTGGCGACATTGTGCGTTTTATAACTGGGCGGGACGGGGAGCCAAGGCTTGGCTTTGCTGAAGCCCGCGTTGGGACCGTCGGTCCATTGCATGGGTGTGCGCTCGCCATCGCGGCCCTTCTCCAGAGGCCAGCCGATTTTACCGATGGGATCCTTGACCTGATCCTTGCTCGTGGGGTCGTTATTTTCCATGCCAATTTCTTCGCCGTAATACATGACCGGCGTGCCCCGCAGAGTGAGATACAGCGCGGCCATCAATTTCGCTATGTCGTCGTTATGAATTCCATCGCCGTAACGGTTGTAGGAGCGGACGATATCGTGGTTGCTGACGACGAAGACAGGCCAGCCGCCTGAGGAGTCGACAGCGGCAATCTGTTTGCGGAACTCGGGTGGCGAAAGTTTATTGACGGTGGTGAACAGGAAATCCATGGGCATTTGCAACTCGTTGTTGTGCTCGCCGTAGTACTGCTTTAGCTCGGCAATATTATTGGTCCAGGTTTCTCCGATCAGCACGGCGCCGTGTTCATCGGCAACCTTGCGCAGGTCGCGAAGAGCGTCATGCACCTCCGGCAATTTGTTGTTGTATTTATTCTCCATATTGGGGCGGCCAAACTTATCTGTGCCGGTCAGAAGGGGATTGTCAGTTAAATCGGGATCTTCGAACAGAGTGTCCACCGCGTCCAGGCGGAAACCGGCGACGCCGCGTTTGTACCAGAAGCGCGTCACGTCAAACATGGCCGCTTTGACGGCGGGATTTCGCCAGTTGAGGTCGGGCTGTTCGGGATAAAAAAAATGGTAATAATACTGGCCCGTCTTAGGGTCGAACTGCCACGCAGAGCTGCCGAAGGTAGAAAGCCAATTGTTGGGCGGCTGGTTCGGACCTTTGCCGTCGCGCCAGATGTACCAATCGCGGTGCGCGGAAGCGCGTGACGAGCGCGAATCCAAAAACCACTTGTGCTGATCGGAAGTATGATTTACGACAAGATCGAGGATAATGCGGACGTTGCGTTTCTGGCCCTCGTTCACCAGGAGGTCAAAGTCTTTCAGCGTCCCGTACATCGGGTCGATATTTTCGTAATCGGAAACGTCGTAGCCGAAGTCTACTTGTGGGGAAGGGAAGCAAGGAGTAATCCAAATCGCATCGACCCCCAAATTCTTTAGATAATCCATTTTTGAAGCGATGCCGTTGAGGTCGCCCACACCGTCGTTATTACTGTCGGCGAAGCTGCGTGGATAGATTTCGTAGAAGACTGCGTGTTGCCACCATTGATGTCCTTCGGTGTCCGCAGGCTTTTGCTGCGCGTTTGCAGAAAACTCCGGCAAACACATACTGAGGGCGGTTAACGTGGAAATGGCGATTTTCCTGAACATGGGTATTTAGCTCCTGTGAACGAACCTCGCTGCGCGTGCTACCGCTTCTGAGAGTCGCCGTTCTTCTGCTTTTGTATGAAATGAAAAGTGATTGTCGAGTGCGCGACGGAATCGCTGTGGTCCCGGAGCGGAAACAGAACACTCAGCTTTGAAGAGCCAGCCGATCCCGGGATAACCTTTGCGCCGTCCACGGATTCGATTTGCGTGGGATTCCAAAGCGAAAGTTCGTAGGCGTGGCCCGCGATGCCAGAAATTGCGAGCGCCAAGCGATCGCGAGCGGGCGTCCAGGTTTCAGACAGTATTCGCAAGCCTTGGCTAACGCTTCCGAGCGGCGGCAACTCCGCGTTATACGCGACGCCGAAATCATCTCGCAGACGAATCTGCAACGTGCTCGTACCATGCGGCACGGAGAAGCGGGCCATAACGTGCTGGTCGAGCGCATTGGCCTGAAGGTGGAAGGGAACGGAGTGGCCATTCAAACTGGCCGCAGGTACCTCGGCGCGAAGGCTGACTGCGGGCTGGAATTCAATTACACACTCCCCGCTGCCGCTATTTATTACCTCCAAGGTCATGGTATCCGCGGTTTTGGCGTAGCGGAAATCTACGCTAGCGGTTCCCGCATGAACATTGTGGATCGCGAAGGTCGTCCAGCTTGCGGGAATGTGCGGAGCGAGCGTGACAATAGCGCTCGCGGCGTTTGTTTTTATGCCCAACATTCCCTTCAGGATGGGGCTCACGACCATGGCAGCCGACCAAATCTGGTGGGGCGAACTGGTGGACAGAGATTGGTAATAGTCACCTGAAAGAACTTCGGTTACGTGGCCGGGGGAACCATCCAGCGCAAGTAAGGCATTCGCGCGAAGATTCGCATATGCGGAATGCACGCGGTGATAGCGATATTCCCCTACCGACGCCCAGCCTGTGAATAGCGGCCACACCGCGCCATAGTGGTAACCCCCGCCACTGAATTCCGGAGAATTCGCCGAGATAATGCGCATGCCCCAATCAGCTTCGTTATCCAAATCCGCGAGTTGGGTGATCATCGCGTCAGTTTTGTCCTGATCCAACAATTCGAACCACATGGGCACGGTGGCCAAGACAGTAGGTTCATCCACCGGGTGGTTATCTTTGTCGAGAGCGAAAGCAAACCTCTTTTTGTCGGGAAGCCAGAAAGCTTGGTTCAGCAGCGGCTGCTGACGGACAAAATCCTTTGCAAGTTGATTGCTGAGATCTATCTTGCCGGTGAGCCGAGCCAAGTTAGCGAGCGCGCGCAAGACTTCCGTACCCAGCCCGCTCTGGTAGAACTCCGTTTTTACCGGCAGGAGCGGGCCGCCTTCGACCCAGCCGTGGCCAAACCCAAAGTTCTGCGGGAAGCCCTGCGCATCATAGGTTGAACGCAAGAATTGGTAAGCCTTAGCGAGGCTATCCCACTTTTCCGTAGCAAAAGCGGTATCACCGCTCGCGACCACGTAATCGTTCATCACGATGATGTAAAGCGGCGTGGCGTCGGCGGAGGCGTAGGGATAGGGATACTCCTTGAACCACGGAACAAAGCTTGCGCCCTGCGCGATTTCGTGAGGGATTTTTCCGTCCTCGCGTTGATATTTGCTGATAAATTGCAAAGCGGTGCGAGTGTTCGTGAAATCTCCCTCGGCATCCAGCGCCAGGGAGGTCCAGAGCGAGTCCCGACCGAAAAACCAGGCAAAACCAGGCCGCTGGCTCTCACCCGAGGTGCGATATCCGGCGACGAGCCCCTTGCCCAGATAAGGGTTGCTCACCATACCTTGCAGCATGCTGATGCGCGACCAGTCGTAAGCCTGTTGCAGCTGTGCGTCGGGCAGCTCCAGACTGACCGTCTTGGCCAAATAGTCCCGGTAATATTCAGCGGAATCTCGCAGACTGTCTTTGTAAACGCTAGAAAGCCGGCGATAAATATTTTCGGCCTCGGCGCGATTCTCAACCGAAGCTGCGATGACGATAAGCTTCGTTTCCTTCCCTTTCTTGGTGACTCCGAGCCGAAAGGAATTTTCGTGGGAGCTGGAATAGTTGTCTTCAAATTCCGTGTGAGGATCGGTGGCCGTCGGTGAACCCACCAAGGCTGCAAATTTCTTCTGTTCTTCGCCAAGGTAAAATGCATTAAAGGCGGCGTCCCAGGATCCGTAGGTAGCGCCAAGAGCGGCCGGCCATTCCAACTGAAAGTCGCGATGGAAGGCCGCCTCCACTTCCAGGGGTTGTTCTGTCTCGACGTCGAGAAGAATGACAGCACCTGCCTGGTCTACGGGAACTAAGAAAGTCTCCCGGATGGCGAAGGTATCGGAAGTGTAGAGAACGGTTGTGGATTCTGGCCGGACAGTGACGGTGCGGGTGAGCGACTCCGCGGGCAGCACGCGACCTTCCGTATGAAATTGCAGGTGAAAGTCCCTGAGAATCTTGAGCGGATAAACCCACGCTTCGACACGACCTGACTCATTGCCGAAAATGCCGGCGCGCGTTCCTACGGCGCAGAGGAATTCCCACGGCCGCGCGGTGCGTGTTATTTGTAGCGCGTTGGATGTTTCCTGGGGAAATGCGGCGACGAAACTTCCGGCTAGCAAGAGCGCCGCAAGAGCGCGCAGGAGAGAACCAAAGCGTTTTGTCTTGAGTACAGTTGGCGGTTTGCTGTAGGCCATGACGAGAAGTAAGCGTTGCTCAACGAATTGGACTTGCAGCTGCGCACAACTTGCAAAGTGCCGCAGGCCTTACTATAAAGGAAGGCGGCAGATTCTAGCACACGCTAAAGTCGGGAAGGTACCCCTCCTTTTGCATTCCGCACGGCGCGCGTTTCTTCGGACCTTGAGTCGTTCCGCAATCGTATGGTCACTCGAAAATGTGCTGGCGCTGGCTTGGCCTTCGCGGTGGAATGCTATCGTTCTCGGAGCGGCGCAATCCGCTGCGCCGACGCACCCACCCGCGGAAACTTCTCTGGGCGTAAACTTTCTCAATGTGGCCCGTGAGGCGGGCCTCAACGCTAAGACTATTTTCGGCGGCGAACACAAGAACAAGTATTTACTGGAAACCACAGGATGCGGCGTAGCTTTCTACGACTACGACAACGATGGCTGGCTGGATATTTTTCTGGTGAACGGCCGGCGGCTGGAAGCGTCCCCGGCTGGGCAGGAGCCTACTTCTCATCTCTTCAAAAATAACCGCGATGGCACGTTTAGCGACATTACCGATAAGGCCGGCTTGAGACATTCAGGATGGGGGCAGGGGGTATGCATCGGAGATTACGATAATGATGGTTTCGAAGATCTATTCGTCAGCTACTTCGGCAAAAACCGCCTGTACCACAATAACGGCGATGGCACTTTTACGGAGGTAAGCGAAAAAGCCGGTGTAGCGGGGACCGGCAAACGTTGGAATTCGGGCTGCGCGTTCGTTGATTACGACCGCGATGGGCGGCTGGATCTCTTCGTAGCAAATTACATTGATCTTGATCTGGCGACCGCTCCGGTGCCGGAATCGGGTCCTTGTATGTACAAAGGCGTTATGGTGGCGTGTGGACCGCCAGGATTAAACGGCGGCAAGAACATTCTTTACCACAATAATGGCGATGGCACATTTACAGATGTTTCCCAAGCGTCGGGCATCCTCGAGGCCAACGGCACGTATGGACTGGGCGTCCTGACCGCGGATTTCGACAACGATGGCTGGCCGGACATTTACGTGGCGAACGACTCCACGGCCAGCGCGTTATATCAAAATTTAAAAAATGGAAAATTCACGGATATTGCGATGGAAGCTGGCTGTGCGTTGAGCGCAGACGGCAAGCCGCAGGCTGGCATGGGCGTTTCTGCGGCGGATTACGACTTGGACGGCAATCTCGACATCGTAAAAACAAATTTTGCCGGAGACACTCCTTCGCTATATCGCAATCTTGGCAAAGGAGCGTTTGAGGACACGACATTCCATGCCGGCCTCGGGCGCTACACCCAATACCTGGGATGGGGGTGCGGATTCTTCGACATGGATAACAATGGCTGGCCCGATATTCTGATCTGCAACGGCCACGTGTACCCGGAGGTGGAGCAACTCCGAACCGAAGCGGGTTACGCGCAACGAAAACTACTTTATCGCAACCTGCGCAACGGCCACTTCGAAGATGTTTCTCTCCAGGCGGGGCCGGGCATTTCGGCCCCGGTGGCGGCGCGAGGGTGCGCTTTTGGAGATTTCGATAACGACGGCGACGTCGATGTGGTGGTAAATACCGTCAATGATTATCCGCAATTATTGCGCTGCGATCAGGACGTCCATAACAACTGGCTTAAGGTGCGCACGATTGGCACGAAATCAAATCGCAGCGGTATTGGCGCCCGCCTGCTATGTGTGAGCCGCGTGGCCGGGGTAGCAAAGCCCCACCAGCAGATTGACGAAGTTCGCAGCGGCGGGAGTTACTTCTCCCAGAACGATCTGCGGGTGCACTTCGGTTTGGGCAAGGCTGCTGCGGTAGACTTGCTGGAAATTCGTTGGCCCAGCGGACAGGTGGATACACTAAAAGACATAAAACCCAACCAATTGATTTTTGTAAAAGAGGGCGAAGGCATAGTGCGCACGATGCAGTTCGATCGAGCGAAGGCATCCAAGGCATGAGGTTTATCGATGGTCAGGCCGGTGGTTTTTTCTCTGGTGACGATACACGCGCTCCGGACCCTTCCTTAATTGTGTTAGTGGTATCAATTCGCAGATTTTCGAAATTTTCCGTGAGCCCGCTAGGCCAGCGCACCTGCACGCCACCTGCTTTCACAACGGATCCCAGGCCAAAGTGAACTCGTATATCGTTATTTGAAATGTAACTCGAGCCGCTGCGAACTTCATCGACTAGAATGCGAGTGCCGACTTTCAAGGTTATGCGCGCACCAATTCCGTCGCGATTGGACTTGGTTCCCACAGTTCGAAAAGCGATCCAGTGGTTTGTCGAAGCAAGTTGATTCACCAACAGGGAAGGCGGCGCACCCATATTACTGATCACTGCGGAGATCCGCCCGTCGTTCCATAGGTCTCCAATAGCCAAACCGCGAGATGAGCTGACGGCGGTAATGCCCGGACCCGCCGAAGCAGAAACATCCGTGAACGTTCCGTTGCCGTTATTGCGATAAAGAACGCGGGGCTCCTGATAGCTGCTGCCCAGGTGTTGTTTATCTACTTCGGGGTAGACGTGTCCATTCACGAGCAATAAATCCGGCCAGCCGTCATTGTCGAAGTCCAGGAACATGGTGCCCCAGCCTAGATATTGCGTATGCAAACCCAGACCAGCTGCAAAGGTAACGTCATCGAAGGTGCCATCGCCGTTGTTGCGATAAAGCGTAGAAGTATCATCGGAAAAGTTAGTTTTGAAGATGTCCGGCTTGCCGTCGCCATTAAAGTCCGCGATGGTGGAGCCCATTCCGGCTTGCTCCTTACCATCTTCGTTGAAGGCTGCCCCAGAGATGACGGCCACATCGGTAAATGTCCCGTCACCATTATTGTGGTAAAGAATGCTGGGGGTACTATCGCAGGCTACATAAATGTCCGGCCAGCCGTCATCGTCAAAATCGAAGGTAGAGACACTGAAGGCGTAGTGTCCTCCGGCTTGATCGATATGGGCCTTGACGCTTACATCTTCAAACTTTCCATTTCCAAGATTGTGATAAAGGGTGTTCTTCGACCATGGCAATCCGCGCGGGCCGCACATCACGGGTATGCCTTTCCAGACACACGATGCGTGTTCGCCGGGAGCCGGTATCGTAGCTAGGTCGAAATCCACATAGTTGGCAACCATCAGGTCAAGATGACCGTCACGGTCATAGTCCACAAAGGCACATCCCGTGCCCCACAGTTTGCCTGAACCTGCAACGCCGGCTTTCTCGCTGACGTCGGTAAAAGTTCCGTTGCCATTATTGTGGTACAGCACATTTTTGCCGTAGTAGGTGACGTAGAAGTCTTGCCAGCCGTCATTGTCGAAGTCACCTACACACACGCCTTGTCCCCACCCGGTATGAGCAAGGCCGGCTTTTTGGGTAACGTCCGTGAAGGACCCATCGTGATTGTTGCGATACAGATGGCTGGTAGGTTCCTTGCCAGCTGGGAAGCCTTCGAAGGTCGTGCCATTGACGATGAAGATGTCCGGCCATCCGTCGTTGTCGTAATCGAAGATGGCCACGCCCGTTCCTGTGGTCTCGATAATGTATTTTTTCGTGTCGACTCCGCCGAAGACGTTTGTGGCGACGAGTCCTGCCCTAGCACCGATGTCGATGAATTGCGCTATGGGTTTGGGCGCGGCAGGTTGTGGATTTTGTAGTCCCAGCGCTAGCGAGAAAGGGAGGACAATCAAAAACCATAGCCTCGGCCCGCACAGCATGCCGATCATTTGGTGGAAGGAGCGCGAAAACATGAACCTTTCGAATACTAGGGCCAACGGAAGCAGTGGTCAAGCCACGCTGGTTCAATGCTAGTATTTTTGAGAGACCTTAGTCTAAATGGATTCTAATTCAATACCTACAGACCGAGTTCCGATATCCGTGCGATCGTGCGGCCTGGCTCTGCTGGCATGCTCGATGTTTCTGTGCGTGAGAGTAGTGGGTCAAACAGGCCCTCCACGAAAAACCGATCTCTCCACGCAAGCAAGCGTGACTTACAGCCAGGGCATGACCGCTTTGCAGCGCGGCGACCTCACAAGCGCACGCCAAGCATTTGAAAAAGTTGTACGTCTGATGCCGCAAAGCCCGGAAGGGAACAATTCTCTTGGCTGGGTGCTTCTGGCGCAAGGAGAGCTTGATCCGGCGATTGGTCGTTTCCGAACGGCGTTGCGCGTGAAACCAGAGTTCGCACAGGCCCACATGAATCTATCCAATGCGCTAGTACAAAAGGGCGATGCTCAGGGAGCACTGCGTGAGGCACAAGAAGCGGTGCGCTTATCTCCGGAGGATTCAGAAACACATCGGACGCTCGGACGAACGTTTTCGTTTATGGGTGACGTGGACGGGGCTTCCGCAGAATTGCTCCGCGCCGTCGAGTTAGAGCCTGGTCGCGCCGATTTGCATGACGAACTCGGGTCTTTATTGGTTCAACGATCAAAGTGGGATGATGCGACCGCCCAATTTGAAGAAGCCCTAAAGCTTTCTCCAGATTTTTTTGAGGCACACTTCCATCTCGGCGTATCGCAACTGCAACAAGGCCTAGTCGATCAAGCGATCGAGCAGCTGCAGTCCGCAGTCCAATTAAGTCCAAAAAATGGGCAAGCGCACTATTATCTTGGCGAAGCATTGCGGAAGGGGGGGCAGCAAAACGAGGCCATCCTCGAGTTGCAAACCTGCGTAAAGCTTGAACCTGATTTTGTTGACGCGCAAAACCAACTAGGGCTCTTGCTGCAGCGCGCGGGAAATCCGGAGGCCGCAGCGACTGCATTTCGCCAGGCCGTTCGACTGCAACCGGACAATCCGGATGCGCACAATAACCTAGGATTGGCACTCTTACAGATGGGAGACGGCAACGGTTCGATCATTGAATTCAAGTCGGCGTTGCAGTGGCGTCCCAATGACACTGGATACCGAGCGAATCTGGGAGCAGCGTACCTACAGATAACGGATTTCGATGCCGCAATTGCGGAGTTTCAGACGGCGCTGAAAACCGCGCCGCAGGATGCCACACTGCACTACGATCTTGGGCTGGCGCTCAAGTTAAAAGACAAATTGCCCGAAGCCATTGTCGAACTGCGTAAAGCGGCGGAATTGGATCCGGGTCAAGCGGACGCGCATTACACACTAGGTGTGACGCTGTGGCAGCAAGGCGAGTACGCTGCGGCCGAAACAGAGTTGCGCGCGGCGATTAGCGCGAAGAGCGACTATGCGGAAGCCTACTACACGCTCGGAACAGTGTTGAAGCAGGAAGAAAAGTGGCAGGATGCCGCCGTTGCATTACGCGAAGCAATTCGGTTGCAGCCGGATTTTGCCGGGGCGCACACGACGCTGGCCGGCGTACTTCGCCAGCTGGGTGACGCGCCAGGAGCCGCTGCGGAGAGCAAGGCGGGCGTAGAGATTGCGAAACACAAAACCGACCAGCAAGCCGCAGTCTTCGCCACAAATTCCGGGAAGCGTCTTTTGAATGCGGGGGACCTCGACGGTGCGATTTCGCAATTTCGGGCGGCGATTGGTTCGGTGCCGAGTTATGCCATTGCGCACTATCAGTTGGGGTGGGCTTTGCGCCGAAAGGGTGAATCGCAAGAAGCGCGGAAGGAATTTCAGAAGGCTGCAGAACTGGACCCGCAATTGATCCCGCCCTCGCCATAGGACGTATATTTATGGCGAGAGTGTGGCTTTGCTTGCATTAAGTGCCCTTGCGGAGAGCCACTAATTCCGCTCCCACCGGCACTCCGCGCACAACTTTTGCGTGTATGACGGCTTCGAAAGGCTTCAATTCCCCTGACTTTGAAACGGAGAGTCGCAGTAACAGTTGCTCTAACGAATTCTGGCGGGAAATGAATTCCACGGCAGCCTGCGTTCCAATGGTTGTGGTGCCGGCGAGGATGAGTACGGAGCGATCTGGGTTCAGGCCTCGTAACAAGGCAATCACGGAATAGTCTTCCGTTAAGGGCTGGTTGGATGCGGTGGCTAAGAATTCCTTGGGCTCTCCAGATTGCGGATGGGCGTTAACGATTTTCATATTGCCTTTGCGCTGGCCCGAATCCTCCTGCTTGAAGATGAACTCATGCGTTCCAGGGATCTCCAGTAGTGTGAGATTCTCGGAAGGCGAACCGATAAAAATTAGATCGTTATTCTTAGCATCATCGAGCGAAAATAAACTCCCGCGCTTAACGCGGATTCGTTGGTGAAGCGTGCGAAAAACTTCGTCCAGTTCATGAACGGCTAGAACTTCGCCGACTCCGGTATAGTGATCTAAGATCAGCGCTCGCGAATCGCGCGCGGAGTCGTAGTAGCGCATACCTGTATCCGGCCTGCCAACAAAAGCGGCGTTGCTGAAAATCACCCAGGGCTCTTCCGAACTGGTGAGGAAGCCTTTCCAAAAAATCGAGAACACCGGATGAATCCGCTCTTCGGCCGTAACATTGGCGGCAGGTTTGCCGGGGATCAAGAGCACCACGACAACGGTGACCATGGTAGCCAATAAAACGGCTAGCACACCGACGGCAACAGCCCATTTTCGCGGGATTTGACGGGTCGAATTAGAGTCGCGATCAGCGTCATGTCCGGCGGCAAGGTGATTCTTCCCTGTCCCCGGGGGACCTTGACGAAAGGAAAGCAAGTAGGTCCCTTTGGGCAATTCAACCCAGATGGCATCGTCTGCGCCCTCGTTGGCGTAGTACTCAGCGAGCTTGGCGCGCAGTCGCCCTGCCTGCACCCGAACCATTGAATCCAACTGGGGATCGAAATCTTCTGAGCGAGCGAAGACTTCGGTAGCAATCTGGTATTCCTTCAGGGGGGTTCCTGGGTGATCTAAAGCATGAGTGCCGAGGTAACGCAATAGTTTGCACAGGGACTCCGAGCCATGCAGAGACGCACTTAGGATGAGTTTTTCGATTTGAGCTAGAAATTGAGCCCTGTCGGACAAGCGGACTCCTAGTTACATGAATGTAACGTCATGATACTGATCCCCTCAACTGTATGCAAGGGCGCGGCTTAGTTCCTGTAACCGTATCTTACGGTCTGAGACTTGTTCCTTAACCCAAATTAGTGATATCTCATATCATCGAAATTTCTTCGAATCCCCTGGTACATCGGATCAATTGTTTTGCATTCATGGGGATCGAAGGTGGGTGAGTCGGGGGTAGTGTCTGGTGGGTGGTAGGTTAGGTCAGGGTCGCCGGCAAAGGCGTCACCTAGAACCTTGCTCTGCTTCCATTCTCCACTCATTTTCAAAACCCATCTAATTCAACTTTAGTGATTGATGCAGGGGTGCCAGTTTGCAGCATTCGAAAATGGGCTTCAGGAGGGGTGGAATGATGAGGCGATCAGTATGGGGAGCACTCGTTGTTCTCTGTTTATCTCTTAATTTGTATACCAGCACGGCTTCGGCACAAGCGGTGTACGGAGCTATTACTGGAACCGTGACGGATGCGCAAGGGAATGCGGTGTCCGGCGCCAAAGTCACGGTAACGTCCGTGACCAAGGGCACGTCCGATGAGACGACGACTAATGAAAGCGGCAACTATTCAGTCATTCACTTAATTCCGGACACTTACAAGGTTCACATCGAGGCGCCAGGATTTAAGAGCTACGATGTGCCCAACGTTCTCGTGCAGGTCGACACGACCGCCCGCGTTGATGCGCCGCTGCAGGTAGGCTCAGTCACGCAGACGGTGGAAGTTACGGGAGACGTTCCGCAGCTCAAGACAGACCGCGCAGACGTTTCGATCGATTTCAACTCAGACATGATCGAAAAGCTGCCTATACCAAATCGGGCCTTTCAGTCACTTTTGTTGAGCGCACCGGGTACCCAACAGCTCGGCTGGACCCACGCAGCGACGGAAAACCCGCAGGGTTCCCTACAGATCTTCGTGAACGGTCAACATTTCAGCGGTACCGGTTATGAATTGGACGGAACTGATAACCAGGATCCTATCTTGGGGATTATCATCATCAATCCCAACTTGGATTCCGTCCAGGAAGCTAAGATTACGCTGCAGAACTTCGACGCCGAATTCGGAAAAGCCATAGCGGGTTTGGTGGTCGCGTCAACCAAGTCGGGCACCAACGATATACACGGCAGCGCTTTCTGGTTCCGGAATTCCGATGCGACGCAAGCGCGCAACCCCTTCAACCAGCCGCCAGATAAGCGGTTGCCTTCGTCGAAGTGGAATCAATTCGGTGGTTCGGTAGGCGGGGCGGCTATCAAGAACAAATTATTTTATTTCGCCGATTATCAAGGAATCCGCCAGGCCAGTGGCGTCACCAACAACATAACGATTCCGACCTCGACGGTTTTGAGCACATGTACGGCAGCAACAGGCTTGTGTGATCTAAGCCAGTATCTGGGGAAAGTCAGCGGGGGCAACGGTCAGATCTACGATCCGTTGACGGGTGACAGCAACACGGGGGCAGGACGCACTCCGTTTGCCGGTAATTTGATTCCAGTCGGCCGATTGTCTCCGGCCGCAGTGACTATCTTAAAGTTATTTCCAGCGCCAATAAACAGTAACCTAACGAACAACTTCTTCGGCTCCGGTTCCGGGCCGTTCCATGGAAACTCTTTTGATACGCGCGGCGACTATCAAGCGCCTGGAAATCTACATATCTTCGGCCGTTACACGCGGGCTTACTATAGCCTTACCGGGGAACCCAACCTGGGGATTAAACTTGGTGGCGTCGGGGGCGGAGTCGGGGGGCTGAGCGGCAATTCTATCATTCACAATCACAGTTTGGCGGCAGGATTCGACAAAGCTATTAGTCCCACATTGCTGACGGACTTCCGATTCGGATGGTTCAAGTACAACCCGCACTCGGAGAAGCCGGACGCCAGCGTCGCGGCGGCGGAAGCTTTGGGCTTACACGGCCTGAATCTCTCGAGCGACCCATCAACAGGAGGTCTCCCGGTTTTCGTCTGGGACTCCGGAGATAATAAGAGTACCCAATTGACAGATTTTGGCGACGGCTTGGATCCCTCCCGATGCAATTGTCCATTGATTGAGAGTGAACACCAATACCAGTTCGTGAACAATTGGACAAAAATCAATGGCAATCACGCTATCAAGGTGGGTGGCGACATCCGGTTTGCCTATAACCTGCGCTTCCCGAGCGATGCCAATCGAACCGGGCAACTAAGTTTCAACCATCACCAGACCGCGCTTTACGACCCGACTACTCAGGGCTACACGGGTGGATTGGATTTAGGCTCTTTCCTTCTGGGTCAGGTGTCCTTTTTCGAACGCTTCGCTAGCGCGAGCCGCACTGCCTCGGAAAGCCAGAAGCGATTCTTCCTGTATGCCCAGGACAGCTTCCGTGTGACTCCGAAGTTAACGATCACCTACGGAATGCGGTGGGAGGACTATGCTCCGGAATCCGTGAACGCCAAGGGTAACGGAGGCTTCGCCAACCTCACCGAAGGCGTCATTCGAGTGGCCGGCTACGGTCCATACAGACTGAACGGTAATATCGAAAGTAACCTCGGAGGATTCGCGCCGCGAATCGGTATCGCCTACCAGGTGCGACCAAAAACTGTGGCACGTATTGGTTACGGGCGGAGCTTTGATATTGGAGTGTTCGGCTCGAACTTTGGTCACGCGGTAACGCAAAACCTCCCTGTACTTGTTCATCAAACGCTTAATCCCCATGACACCAATCCGGCCGCCATCAATGGCAACGTTCCCGTTTATCTGATGGATTCTGCTACTGGGCCGCCCCCGGCATCGTTCCCGGCTGTTCCCGCGAGCGGTGTGTTGCCCCTGCGTGGACCCGATGGCAGTGTGGCGCCTAGAATGCGTCCGACAAAACAACGGGTGGCCACGCTAGATATGTGGAATGTCACGATTCAGCATCAATTGACGTCGACGCTGACTGTTGAAATCGCATATCTTGGCAATAAAGGCACACACGGATTTGCCGGCGACGGACCCGCATATCAGCCCAATCCGAAGAGTATAGTCGGTTATGGCACCATAGCCCCGGACGAGCGCCGTCCGTTTGCTCACAGATTTACCTATCCAGCCTATCTAGTTCCGGATCCGAACAACAAGGGCAAGTTCGTACCGCTGACGTGCTGCTCGTCGGACATTGGCGATTACTTTGGCATGGATGCAAGCAGTAGTTACAACGCTTTGCAGCTAAAGGTGGAAAAGCGAGTGTCGCGGGGACTTCAATTTGTCTCTCACTACACCTGGTCTAGGGCTAGGTTCCATGACAGCAACTACTATGCGATCGATCATGCCATCACTTATGGGCCGGACGATCAGACTCGTAATCACGTCTGGAGTACAAGCATTATATACGAACTGCCGTTCGGCAAAGGCAAGCGCTACATGACCAGCGCCAACACTTTGACGGATTACATCGTCGGCGGATGGCGGCTGACCAGCATCACCAACTGGAGCGGTGGTCTGCCGTGGACCCCGAGCTACAGCCTGTGTGACAAAGACCAGGATGTCAGCGTCTGCCGCCCGAATCGTGCCGCCGGCTCATTCCCGCTGGGTGTGAAGAGAGATGCGAATGGGTTCCTAACCTGGTTTACACCGGTTCCGTTGCTGGCTACGAATGGCGCTACAGGAGGCGTTTTCGCTCGTCCGTCAGCGGGCACCCTCGGTAACATTGGGTTCGACTCGTTCCGCGGGCCGCACCTATTTACCTCGGACCTCTCCCTGGCCAAAGAGTTTCGAATCACCGAGCGTTTCAGGGCGGAATTCCGCATGGATGGGAACAACATCTTCAACCACCCGGTAATGGGTTTCACTTCGAGTCAAGGGAACCACTGTATCGATTGCGGTGGCGACGCCGGGCGTATCACAAACCTCCAAGCAAACACCAATATGCGGCTACTGACATTTGGGCTGCGTTTCTCCTTCTAACCAAAGTTAACCCGAATTCCGAGCGGGGAGCCCTTACGGGCTCCCCTTTTTTTATGTTCTAATACTCTCTCCATGGAATTGTTCCCAGTGATCATCCGCAAGTGTGCCTGGACTGGGTTGTCGGTCGTGGCTCTGAGTTTAAGTTTGGCCAGTTGCCAACCGGCATCCGCCCAACAGCCATCGATCCCAGCAGGTTCCAGCGTCCCTCAGCCGGAACCTTCTGATCCGATATTTGCCGAGCCCCGGCGCCTCCTGCAGCAAGGCAAATACGACGAAGCGATCTCGCAGCTCCACGATATGGAGGCCAAACAACCTACATTGAAGGGTTTGTCCCACGAATTGGGCGCCGCGTACTACAAGAAGGGCGACTATCTCAGCGCGATCACCTATCTTACAAAGGCCGAGCAGCAAGATCCGGTAGACGACCGCGAAGCCACCCAGTTGCTTGGGTTGTCTTACTATCTGGCGGGGAAGCTCGCAGAAGCCATTCCTAGGCTCGAAAAAGTCCAAACCTGGTATCCCACGGCAAACATTGACGCCTCGTATATTCTCGGCGTCTGTTACATCCAGACGAAAGATTATGCGCAGGCCCGCAAGGCCTTCGCGAAAATGTTCAGCGTGGGGCCGGACTCCGCGGCCAGTTATCTTTTTACTGCTCGCATGCTGCTGCGGCAGGATTTTGGCACTGTCGCCGAAGAGCACGCGCAGAAAGCCGTCGCTCTGGATGCTAAGCTGCCCATGGCGCACCAGCTTCTCGGCGAGCTTTATATTTATCAGTCGAAGATTCCCGAGGCGATTACGCAATTTCAGAAGGAGCTGGAAATAAATCCGGGCAATGCCACAACCTATTACAAACTCGCGGACGCTTATTCGCGCGTGCAAAAGTTTGAGGATGCCGAAAAGCTTTTGCAGCGTTCGATTTGGTTGGATGCGACCTCCACCGGTCCGTACATTTTGCTCGGCAAAGTCCTGGAGAAAAAAGGCGAAACCGAGCTAGCCATACGCGCCCTGAAGCGCGCGCTGGCTATGGACCCCAACAATGCCATTCCGCACCACTTGCTGGGCCAGGCGTACCGAGAGTTAGGTCGCACGGAAGACGCTGAGCGCGAGCTGAAAATCGCGGAGCAATTACAAACCCATCCAAATGAAAAGCCATAAACGGGTGCCGAAACCGGTGGTGGCGCGAGTCCAAACGGGCCCCTCTCAGAGCGTGGCAGTTTCTCCGTCACAACCGCTGCCAGCCAAGAATCGCATCATCGTGGGCTTGGGCGAATTACTTTGGGATCTTTTGCCGCGAGGCAAAGAACTCGGTGGCGCACCCGCGAACTTCGCTTATATGACCAGTCTGCTCGGCGACCGCGGAATCGTGGCCAGCCGCGTGGGTAATGATCGCCTAGGCAACGCTGCGGCACGCCGGTTGAACCGGCTCGGCTTGTTGACCTCTACGCTCCAAGTGGACAGCGACCATCCAACGGGAACGGTAAAGGTGGAAGTCGATCCTAATGGCCAGCCTAAATTTGAAATCACGGAATCAGTGGCATGGGACTTTTTCGACTGGACCCCGCAGTGGCAAGTCCTTGCCGACCAAGCTGATGCCGTTTGTTTTGGCTCGCTTGCCCAGCGTTCTCCACAATCGCGCGAAACGATCCAGCGTTTCCTGCAGGCGGTCAGGCCGAATGCGCTACGAGTTTTCGATGTGAACCTTCGGCAGGAGTTTTATTCTGCCGAGACGCTGAAAGATTCAATAGGCGCCGCGCAAATTATGAAGGTCAACCAGGAGGAGCTTCCCATCGTAGCGCGCCTGTTAGGGTGCTCATACAAGAGCAAGGAAGCATCAGCACAATGGATTCGCCGCAAGTATGACGTGCAGCTCTTGTGCGTTACGCAAGGCTCCGAAGGAAGTCTGCTAGTTAGTGAAAAAAATCAGCACCAGCATCCTGGCTTTCCGGTCAAGGTGGCGGACACAGTCGGAGCGGGCGACGCCTTTACTGCCGGGCTCGTTCACTATTACCTTCGAGGAGCAAGCTTGGACGAGATGAACATAGCGGCCAATCGCATGGGGGCGTGGGTGGCGTCGGAAATAGGAGCTACGCCTTCGCCAAACACTCCCTTACTAAGGACGATTCGACTTACCGGGGATTCGAGCGCGCCACCTAGTGGGTGACGGGGACTGGCTGTTCCTGCTCTTTGGCCAACCGGGCAACGAATGATTGCGGCAAATCGCGGAGCAGGTTAAGAAAAACTCCGTTGGTCCATCCAAAACCGACGATGTTGACGTGGTAACCGGCGGTCACGGCAGTTTCCGACGAACGTGTCACGCCATTATATTTCTCGCGAATCGTACCATCCCGCCGGAAGTTTTCCGCCACCGTGCTAAGAAATTTATAGGAGACGCGATTGGCGGCATCGCCAAATTTATAGCGGCGCATGCCTTCAACCGCCAGCAATTGATTCGGTGCCCAGACATAAGGATAGTCCCACTGGCCTCCGGATTCATAGGGGCTCATGACCAGCCCGCCAGGCCGTTCGAAAATCGAAATATTCTCGAGAACGGCTTTCGCTTGTTCAGGGGTAGCTAACCCCGCCCACAAGGGAACAAACGTGGTGACGTATTCATAGGAAGACTGCGCTTGTTTATCGAACTCGTAATCAAAGAAAAGGCCGCGTTTTGCGTTCCATAGATATTTCTGAATATTTTCGCGGCGTTCCTCCGCCCGTGTCCGCCATTTTTCAGTATCTCCGTTTAGTCCGAGGAGCCGGCTCATTTCTTCCAAATCCTTTTCAGTCTTATACAAGAGGCTGTTCAGGCAAACCGGGGCATAGTGATGGGTAGCGGCTCCGTACGGGCCGAATCGGAATGAAATGTCATAGCCGGACTCCCGCATCGATCGATCGCCCTTGTAGAATTCAGCGCTAAGTGCCATGTCTTCAACGACATCGCATTCGGCAGGCGCCATGGCGTTGGTCGCGTCGCAGACTTGAACAGAGTATTGCGAACCCAGGATGGGCGGAAAAGTGGTACCGGGTGCTTTCTTCACGAGGTATCTGCCATCAAGTTCTGGATGACTCAGGAAAAATGTTACGACCTTCCGGTAATGCCCAGTCTCATCCTTCACGCTTTCTGGAGAAGGACCCTCACCGCGATCAAAGTAACGCGATAATCCGGTGGTTCCCGCGAGGTGCGGGTCTTGGATCCAGAGCTCATGATCTTTTGCGGCATAGGTATAGGCCTTTGCCAGCCACTTTTTATCTTCATGCTTGGCGGCCTTCTGCGCTTCGTACACCGACATGATCATGGAGGTCAGGAAAGGAGGCTGCGAGCGGCTGAGGTAATAACTGCGGTTCGCATTTAACACCGTTCCGTAATGCTCGATTTCAAAGAAAAAGTTCTCAACCATGTCCCGCGCCAAGTCGACCCTGCCGTCGAAGACTAGCCCGCGAATAATGAAGAAGCTGTCCCACCCATACATCTCATTGAATCTGCCGCCCGGCACAACATAACGGTGTTGCAGATAAAGCAATCCGTGCGGATTGAGACTGTTGGCATCGACGTCGCCAGGATGACGAATGACCTTCGGCAGATGCTTTACTTGGAAATTACATTGTTTTTGAAGCGCGGCAATCGTGGGCGGCTCCGCAAAATCCGCCGGAAAATAGAGTACCGAGGCAGCTGCCAGCTTGGGATCCACAATGGGACCACACTCATTGAGTGACCTGGTCAAAGTGTCCCAAGCAGTCGAAATATAAGCACGAATCGGCTGGAGACCCTGAGTAGACTCCTCTGTGCCGGGTCGCGCGAGCGAACTACCAGGAAATGCGAGCAGAATGGCGCACAGCGAGACCGCCAAAGCTCGTCTCGCCATAACATTGCATCTCGTAAATCGGGCATATCTCGAAAAGCGGAGGTCCATATACAAGCGAGGATAAACCCTTTAGTTTGAATGGGCAAGGCCTTGTTTGAGGGTTGCGGAACCAGCCCAAGATTTGAGCGGCAGGCTATTTGAGTTGAGCTTCTGCGACTCCTACGTGCTTATCCGCGCCACCGTAATAAAAGAAAAAGTCTTCACCGCGAGGTGCCATTCCTTCCACGAAAACGACATTGGGAACTTGCCCGATCTTCTCCCACTCTAGCGTAGGCGCGAAAATAGGTTGGTCCGTGCGAGACAGCAATTTTCGTGGGTCCTTGCGGTCAAAGACTGCGACACCGGTGCGGTAAACCAGCTTATCGTCGGCCCCATTGTAAATCAGTACGATGCCGGTGGGAGTGAGCAACGGCGCGGGACCCGGTTCCACCACTCGCGAGTCAAATTGACCGACGCGACGAGGCAGAACTGGCGTGTTGAGCGCCTCCGTCCAGTGAATCAGATCTGTCGAATAAGACAGTCCCATTTGGTCCGTCTTGTCGGCAGCGGTTCCGAGCCAATACATCCAATATTTGCCATCAATTTTTTCGGGAATGATGGCCCCGGATTTGGTCCACGCCACGTTCCAGTTACCTTTATAAGCCGGAAGAATTACGCCGCGACGTTCCCAATGAATCAGATCTTTTGAAGTGGCGAGACACAGCTGGGCATCTTTTTTATTGTAGCCGGTGTAAGTCAGGTAATAAGTGTCGCCAATCTTTACCAATCGCGGATCTTCTACGCCACCGTCTTTTTCATAAGCTGTTTCTGGTGAAAGTACGGGTTCAGGACGCCGCTCGAAGTGAATCCCATCGAAGCTCTCGGCGTATCCAAGCCGGGAGGTACCCGCCGCATCCTGCGCCCGGTACAACATAACGTACTTGCCATTGCGTAGGACCACGGAAGGATTGAACGTCCCAGCGGATTCCCACCCATTTCCTTGAGGCGAAAGAACAGGGCGATCAGATAGACGATGCCAGGGTCCGAAAACCTCCTTCTGAATTGTTGTGGAAAGAAGGACCGGGGAAATGAGTAGGGCGACAAATGCGACACGCCTGACGTTCGATACCACGCGCATGATGCCCCGATTCTAGGCTAGATGCCCACAGTAGCCAGCTGGAAGGTGCCTGATGGTTGAAGCCAGATTACTTCATGATCGGTGGGAACGCAAAACTAAGGTTTGGACTGCGCAAATACTTCCTGAGCGATGTGAAATGCCGAATTGGCGGCTGGAACGCCGCAATAGATTGCAGACTGTAGAAGAACCTCTTGGATTTCCTCCCGGGAAACGCCGTTTGTCAGAGCGGCGCGTAAATGCAAGCGCAACTCGTCGCCCCGATTGAGAGCTACTAGCATGGCCACGGTAACGAGGCTACGCGTTCCCCGCGACAGGCCAGGGCGGCTCCAAATTTCACCCCACGCATACCTAGTGATTAGATCTTGAAAGGCGGCGGTAAATTCGTCACGGTTTTGCAGCGCGGTATTCACGTGGCTATCGCCAAGCACGGCACGCCGCACCTTCATCCCTTGCTCATACCGCTCGCGTTCATCCATTGAGAATCCTCCTTAAGTGCCTAGGAACTCACAAACTGCTGCGGTAAAGTGATCTTGATCTTCGATGTTAGAGAGATGCGCGGCCGCTAGTTCTCGGTATCGCGCTTCCGGAATGTGGTCTGCGAGAAACTGACCATCACTAGGTGAAGTGACCGGATCGTATGCACCTGCTATCACAAGTGTTGGCAGTCGAATCGCGCTCAGAGTCTTACGAAAATCAAAATCACGAACTGCTGCGCAGCAAGAAGCATACCCCGCAGGATTAGCGCGCTCCAACATTTCGCGGAATTTTGCGACCGTCTCGGGATATTTGGTGCGAAAGGCAGGTGAAAACCAACGAGCAATCACTGCGGAGGCGATGGCCTTCATTCCGCCTTTTCGCACAGCGCCGATCCGGGCATTCCATGTTTCAGTCGTCCCAATTTTAGGCGCGGTGTTACACAGCACTAGTTTGCGCAATCGTTCCGGTGCATGCACGCCAATCCACATTCCGATCATGCCGCCCATTGACAGACCGCAGAAATCAACCCGGCCTAAAGCTAACTGATCGAGCTGGCTGATTACATCCCGCCCCAGAAGTTCGATGGAATAGTCGCCCGGGGTAGCCGCACTTTTTCCATGTCCGCGCGTGTCATATCGCAACAGCCGGGAGACGCTCTGAAATGTCGGCATTTGTGGATTCCACATGGAGAGGTTTGTCCCAAGTGAATTTGATAGAACTAGAGCAGGAGCTCGCGTGGCGCCTTCAAGAACGTAATGGGTCTGGGCCCCCTGAGTATCAGCAAACGCCATAGGCCACCTGGGTCAGCTCTTTATTTTCCCTTGGACAGAGCGGCTAGTCGCCAACACACGATCAATAAACGACTCTGCCACGCCAAGATATTGTCGAGCATCAAACAATCGATCTAAATCGGACAGGGAAAGGTGCGCCGTAATTTTCTCATCCGCTCCTAGAACGCTCCTTAACTGCAGTTTTTCTTTGCCCGAGCGTGCGCATGCTGCCTCGATGAGTTCATGAGCCTGTGGCCGGCCAATCTTTTGTCCCAGCGCCATAGTTACGGCTTCGGCAAATAGCAAGCCGTTGCTGATCTCAAGATTGGTTCTCATACGCTCGGCGTCAACGTCGAGCCTCGGTAAAATCACGACGAGATGATGCAGCGCGCCTGCCGTCAGAGACACGACTTGTGGCATCGTCTCCCATTCTGCTTGCCAACCACCGAGTCCGCGCTCGTCTTCCTGAACCATGGCCGTGAGCATCGTGCTGACGAGTCCCGGAATGCGCGCAGCCGTGGACAGAATTACGGCAGAACTAACGGGATTTCGTTTATGTGGCATAGTTGACGAGCCGCCGCGGCCTTCTGCCATGGGTTCGGATAGCTCTGCCACTTCTGTCTGCATATGTAGCGAAATGTCCCGCGCGATCTTGCCGAAAGTTCCCACACAAAGCCCCAAGGTAGCTGCTACCTCCGCCATCCGGTCGCGATGACTGTGCCAAGGCACGTCCGGCAAACTAAGCCCGAGATCTTTGGCTAGATTCCTGGCGACATCCATACCGCGCGATCCCAGCGCCGCCAGAGAGCCCACCGCGCCGCCAAATTGCAACGCAAGACATCGATTTTGCGTTTCGCCCAAACGCCCACGGTGACGTTCTATGGCGTCCAGCCATCCAGCCACCTTCAATCCAAAAGTGGTAGGCAGTGCGTGCTGCATCCATGTACGGCCGGCAATGGGTGTCGCGCGATGAGCCACTATGAGTTTCACAAGGATTTGCGATAGTTGATGCAAATCTTCGGATATCAAATTGAAAGCTTGCCGTAATTGCAGAACGAGGCCTGTATCGATAGCGTCCTGGCTGGTCGCTCCCCAATGTACAAAACCTGCGGCTGTTTTGTCGGTGCGGGCCACGAGCGCCGTCAGTTGTCGGATCAGGGGAATGGCGATGTTGCCAGAAAGAGCCGCACTTCGTGATAGTTCGCCAATGTCGAACAGTTCGGCTCGGCATTTTTTTTCAATGGCTGGTACGGCGGTCTTAGGAATTAGGCCGGTGAGGCCTTCCGCGCGTGCCAGCGCAGCTTCGAAATCGAGAATTCTTTGCAGGCAGGCCCGATCAGTGAATACGGCGTCCACGGCGTCCCAGCGGAGCAGCGGGTCAAGCAAGTTCATCGCGTGAGTGTAACCACTCTAGCAGTCAAAGAAAACAGTTTCGTCGGGGCCCTGAAGAACGACGTTCCATTCGAGAACGCTCGTGCCTTCTGAAGATTGTCGCGCTATGAGTGTCGCTCGGCGTTCGGGTTCAACTAAGTTCAGCACAAAATCGGCTGTGTTCGCGGGCTCATTGGGAAAATATATGCGTGTGACCAGACGTTTGAGCAAGCCGCGAGTGAAAATCGAAATAACCAGGTGAGGTGCTTGCACGTTGCCGCCTGGGCCGGGCACACATCCAGGTTTTATCGTCGTAAAGCGAAATGCCCCGTCATCGTTCGTCGGCACGCGTCCAAACCCTTCAAAACTTTGCTTTGTTTTGTCTTGCGCGCCTTTTGCTTGCACGTATTTTCCGTGCGAGTCCGCCTGCCAAATTTCCATCACGGCATCTGGAACGGGCAGACCAGCACCGTCCAGAATATTCCCCTTTATTAAGACAGTCGGTTGCGAACTGTCTGGCGGCGCCAGATTGGTCGCGTAGAGATGTTCCAGCCCAAGGCTGAAAAATGGCCCAACCGTTTGGGATGGTGTCGCTCGATTCACGTTTTTAGGCTTCCACCGGTGTGGCTTCACGGCCGCGAAGCACGATGTCGAATATGAAGCCCAGGGCAACTTCGGGAAGAGTAGAGGCCCAATCGAATTTGCAAATCAGGCGTTGTCGAGCCTCGTGGTCAGAAATCGAATTAAAAATGGGATCAAAAGGGAGAAGAGGATCGCCGGGAAAATACATTTGGGTTATGAGCCGGGTAGCAAACGCAGGTCCGAACACAGAAAAATGAATGTGTGCCGGGCGCCAGGCATTGTAATGATTGTGCCAGGGATATTTGCCTGGCCGGATGGTGACAAACCGGTATCGCCCTTCTGAGTCGGTGAAGGTGTGTCCGACCCCGGTGAAATTCGGATCTAACGGCGCGTCGTGCTGGTCACTCTTATGGAGATAACGGCCTGCGGCATTAGCCTGCCAGAGCTCGATGAGGGAATGAGGGATCGGGTGGCCATCTTGATCTAGTAGGCGGCCACTGACGATCATGCGTTCCCCAATGGCTTTGCCAGAAGATTGGGTCGTAAGGTCGCACGCTTTCACAAGTAATTTCTCCGGAGTAAAAATAGGGCCGGAAACCTCAGAAACGGTAGTGGGGAGACGAATCAAGGACTTTGTCGGGGCTCGCTTGATGGAAGACACGTACGCGGGATGCAAATAATCAGGCTCCGTACCGGGAGCTGGCTTTCGGTAGCGCGGGAGGGGATCCATGTGACGTAGCCGTTGCTAAAAGTAGCTCCTGCACCCAAATCGCAAACCAACTGTGCTTGCTCTTCCTCTGTTTTACACGCGCTCCAGAATAACAGCTATGCCTTGTCCCACGCCGATGCACATGGTGCAAAGCGCGTACTTACCGCCGGATCGCTGCAATTGATACACCGCCGTAGTAACAAGTCGCGCACCGCTGGCACCGAGCGGATGTCCTAGAGCTATGGCGCCGCCATTCGGATTAACTTGCGGAGCATCATCCGCCACTCCCAGTTCCCGTAAGACCGCTAAGGCTTGTGACGCAAAGGCTTCGTTCAATTCGATCACATCCATATCAGTAATCTTCAGCTTCGCTCTGGCCAAAACCTTGACTGAGGCCGGCACTGGGCCCATGCCCATGATACGAGGTGCGACGCCGGCGGTGGCCGCGGCTACCACCCGGGCGCGAGGTGTCAACCCATGACGCCGCACAGCCGTTTCAGACGCCAGGAGTAACGTACAAGCGCCGTCATTTACGCCCGAAGCGTTTCCCGCCGTAACTGTCCCGCCAGGTTTCACGATGCCCTGCAACTTGGATAACCCATCCAGGGTTGTATCGGAGCGCGGATGTTCATCCTTAGAGAAGGAAAGGGAATCACCATTCTTCTGCGGAATGGAAACCTGGACAATTTCCTCTGCAAGGCGTCCAGTTCGAATGGCTTCGGCGGTTCTTTGTTGACTTCTCAACGCGAACATATCCTGGTCCCTGCGCGAAATTTTAAATTCTTCAGCCACGATTTCGCCTGTTTCCGGCATCGAATCCGTGCCGTATTTGGCTTTCATTAGCGGATTGATGAAACGCCATCCAATGGTTGTGTCTTCCAGCTTCAAACCGCGGGAAAACGCAGTATCAGCCTTGCCGACCACGAATGGCGCCCGGGACATATTCTCCACACCACCGGCAATCGCCAGCTCTGCTTCACCGCTTTTGATTGCGCGTGCTGCTGTTGCCACAGCGTCCATACTGGAGCCGCACAGGCGATTCACCGTGCTTCCGGATACTTCCTTTGGCAAACCGGCAAGCAGCAATGCCATGCGCCCGACGTTGCGGTTATCTTCGCCCGCTTGATTGGCACAACCGTAGATGACATCGTCTATCGCGCTCCAATCGACGTGCGCGTTTCTTTTGACGATCGCCGCAATCGGTACGGCTGCCAGGTCATCCGTGCGAATTGTCGCTAGACTCCCGCCGTAGCGCCCAATCGGCGTTCGAACAGCATCACAAATGTACGCAGCTTCCATCTTCATCCTTAGACTTCTTCTTTAACTTTACCTCAATCGTGCACACGGCTGCTCGCTCATCTGTTCGGATTAGTATTGGTTCACGCTCGCCGCTAAATCCGATTTCGCAACCTCAGCTCGTAAGGTACACTCGGTGGCTGCAAGTTAGCTCATTGAGGCAGCAATGTCCGTCAATAAGAGAACGATCCATATTGAATGGGGCGATTGCGACCCGGCGGGAATCGTATACTTCCCGCGCTATTTTGAATTCTTTGATGCTTGCACGCATGCTTTGTTTGCCAGCGTTGGACTACCCAAACAAGAGATGCTAGTGAAATATTCCATCGCGGGTATCCCCCTAGTGGAGTCACGAGCAAGATTTCTTGTTCCCTCTTCTTTCGGAGATGCCGTGGTCGTTGAATCGCGTGTGACGCAATGGGGGAGAAGCAGTTTTTCAGTGGAACACAAGCTGTTCAAGAAACAAGAACTCGCGGTGGAAGGTTTTGAGAAGCGTGTTTGGGCTATTCGCGTGCCCGGTAGCGCTAAGAAACTTCAAAGTCAAGCTATCCCGCGTGAAGTTATCGAAAAATTCTAGCGCAGTCCTGAATATTCACTTTGGCCGAGGACCAAAAAATGCCCTGCGGCAAGCTAGTGATGCCTCGCAAGTCACCCGCCAAACTCATGATTTTTGCATGTTATGCCGGCGGAAATTAGGCCACGGCCCAACACAGAAGAATCGGCAATCATCTGTCGACAGATTCTTGATACATGCATAGGCTATGCATATGTTATTGTCCAACAAACTCGGTGCTTTCGCTGTTTTGCTCGCTGATACCCTCGAAAATAATCTCAGCCTTTTCTGATTCGTGTATCCTGCATTTTGCGGAACTTCATCAGCTTCGAGAATGGTTGCGAGTGCTCGGGCAGCGCAGATGATTTTGTAGCTGTCGAATTCCCAAAAATCCGGCGAACTCAATTACGTTCAACAGTCGATCCACCAAAGCTTCATTATCAAATGCTTCTTACCACAGAAACTCAATGGATTTCGACAACGTGCGGAATCTGGTTCTAAACTATCGAAGTGTGACTTCCAACGGTTCGCGCAATCTAAAGGTCAGTGCGGTTTCCGCCGGAAGGATGATATCGCGTTTGCCAGTGAACGCAGCTCCACCCGCTCCTGCTCCGGCTCCGATCAGGCCACCAATAAGTGCGCCTTTTCCGCCGCCAGCCAGACCGCCGATGAGCGCGCCGCCTCCAGCGCCGCCGCCCACCATCACCGCTGTCCGTTTGCCTTTTCCTACGCTGGTCCTCGTGGGCGACGATGTATGAATCTCGTACTCTTTGCCACCCACGGCTACCCTCGTCAACGTTAATGAAAGCACGGCAGCCCCCTTAAAGCGGCCTG